>Ga0209709_10001658_pt1 | contig 20287 bp, 18 predicted proteins | sample ArcticOcean_MG_C_2_FD_187435 | JGI IMG/M metagenome (GOLD analysis project Ga0209709, IMG submission 187435) | Marine microbial communities from western Arctic Ocean - ArcticOcean_MG_CB4_136 (SPAdes) (version 2) | ecosystem: Environmental > Aquatic > Marine > Oceanic | place: Arctic Ocean...
AATTTCTGATTTTTTAGATTGAACAAATATTAAAATATCATTTTTTTTATTAATTTTATTTTCCAATAAAAGAGGGATGTCTAAAATTATAATTTTTTTATTTCTATTTTTTTTTAAAAATATATTCATTTTTTTTCTTATTTCTAAGTGGACAATTTTAACAATTTTTTTTAGATTAATTTTATTCGCTAATATAGCATTGGAAATTTCATTCTTATTTATGGGAAATGAATAAATATATTTTGGTAAAACCTTTTTTAGCTTATTAAAAACCTTTTTATCTTTTTTATATAATTTACCTACTTCAATATCTGCATTAAATACGGGACAGCCAAAATGTTTTGCTACATAACTTTTGCCCGAACCTATGTCTCCTAAAATTCCAATTTTAATCATCAATCCAATAATTTTATTGCTTCATCATCAATTTCTGGGCAAACATTTGTCCACATTTGAAAAGCAATTTGTGCCTGCCGTAAAAACATCATTTTTCCATTCATGGTCTTGTTGCCTCTTAATCTTGCATCCTTAAGAAAATTTGTTTCTTTAGGATTATAGATTAAATCATAAAATAAAACATTTTTGTTGTTTTCATAATCCTTAAAATCCAAATCTAGATTTTCACCTTTTGTTAAACCAACACTAGTAGTGTTTATAACCACGTCACAAACTTGAGGTTTTTCTCCCCAATTAATAATTTCAATAGTATTTTTTTTGCGCCCAAGTAAGGTTATTGAAACATCTCCTAGTTTCTTTAACGCTTTGGCTTTTTCTTTGGTTCTATTGGTAATGTATATTTTGTTTGCAGTATCAACAAAAACTTTTAAAATTGAAGATGTAACCCCTCCTGCCCCCAAGATAAAAATATTCTTATTTTCATAATCTATGTAATCTTCTTGTAAGCTGTTTTTAAAACCTTCTGTATCTGTATTATATCCATGCACTTCATTATTAACTTTGCACAACGTGTTTACTGATTGTGTTAATTGAGCATCACCTTTTATGTGATCTACTAAATCTATAATTTTTTTTTTAAATGGCACGGTTACATTCACACCTTTTATTTCCTCATTTCTAACCTGATCAACAATGCTTTTTAGATCTTCCTTTTCTACTTTTTTCCTTTCATAAATGCTGTCAATTAATCTATATTTTTTCATCCAATAATTATGAATTAGAGGCGACAGTGAGTGCCCAATTGGATTTCCTATAACTAAATATTTTTTCATTTATAATTGTTTAAATATTCCTTAATCTTTTTGATTGGTAGCCCCATTATTGTGTTTTCATCACCTTCAATTTTAGAAAACAGAGACCTTCCCTCACCCTCTATTTGATATACATTGTATGAATATAATGCTTCATCGCTTATTTTTCCTAAATACACTGCTAATTCGTTCTTAGTCATCTGCTTCATTGTTAAAGCTGCCTTATCCGTATAGTTCCAAATCATTGAGCCATTTTTTGATATACACGCCGAGCTAATTAAGTGGTGTGTTTCTCCGTTTAAGCTGTTTAGTATTTTTAGTGCCTCTTCTCTGTTGTTGGGTTTTGATATGATCCTTCCTTTTAAATCTATAACACTGTCGGCCCCTAAAACTAAATTTTCATTTCTTTTTTGACTTATTTGGTTTGCTTTTAACTCTGCCAAATTTTTTGAAATAATTTCAGGAGTAGCTTTTTCTTTTAGTAAAGCCTCCTTAACATTGTCTTCATCAATATTCGATGGCTCGACTATGCATTCTATATTGTTTTCTTCTAAAATTTTTTTTCTAACTCCGCTTCTTGATGCAAGAATTATTTTTTTAATTATCATTTTTAAATATTTCATGAATTTTCATGATGGATGCTGCTGTTTCTTCAACTGACTTTCTTGTCATATCTATTGTTGGCCACTGATATTTTCTAAATGTCTTTTTTGCCTCTTCTATTTCTCTCTTGATTTTACTAAGATTCGTGTAGTCTGTGCTTTCTTTTTCTTTTAATGCGTTCAATCTGTTTTTCCTCACATCAGCCAATCTTTCTGGTTCGATTGTTAATCCAACAACACAAGTTATTTTAGGTTTTTTTTTTAATAATTCTGGGATAGAATTTTCATTAATCAGTGGAATATTTGACGTTCTAAATCCTTTGTTTGCAAGATAAATTGATGTTGGTGTTTTGCTTGTTCTACTTACTCCTAACAAAATTATATCAGATTTTTCTATATCATTTACAGAATATCCGTCATCGTGATTCATCGTAAACTGCAAGGCTTCAATCTTATCATAATATTCTGCATTTAGTTCGTGTTGGCCGCTTGGTAGATGTGTTGCTTTTTGGTTTAGTAGTTTAGAAAAGCTTATAATTAAATCACCTAAAATTCCAAAACATGGAATTTTAATTTTATTACTTTCAGCTCCTAGAAAGCTTGCTAAATTACTATCAACAATAGTATATAAAATTATTGAATTCTTTTGTTTTTTGGCTGTATTAAGTATTTTTAAAATTTGATTTTCTGTTCTGGAAAAAGAATATGGGTGAATTTTATAATTAAAATTTTTAAACTGTGCTTTAATGGCCAAAAAAATCCTGTCCAATGTTTCTCCCGTAGAGTCTGAAATTAGGTATATTTGGTATGTATTATTCATGAGTAAGGTGTTTATAACTTGGTTTTATTAAGCTTATTTTTAAAACTAATTTTTTTTTATTGAAATTTTGTAAAACTCTCATTTTATAAACATAAATAAACATGTGAACAACAATATACATCTAATCTAATAAAGTTAACAGTCTCTCGGGTCAGTTAATAAGCGGCTCTTTTTTTGTAAGTATTTACAGTTAATAACTAATGAAAAAAGTGTGGATAAAAATAGATACCATTATTCACATAGCATATAACTAATACTATACTTATATATTTACTTATTACTATGACACCTATTCAAAATTGCTTAATAAACAATAAAACAACAAATACACCTATATGGTTAATGAGACAGGCAGGAAGATATCTTCCGGAGTTTAGGGAAATTAGAAAATCAAATCCTAATTTTATTAATTTATGTTTAAATGAAGAATTATCATCTGAAATTACACTTCAGCCATTAAAGAGGTTTAATTTAGACGCAGCAATTATTTTTTCAGATATTTTAATGTTACCTTTTGCGTTAAACCAAAAAGTAGAATTTAAAAAAAATTTTGGTCCAGAATTAGGAAATTTAGATTTAAATAAAATATTCAAAGTAGATGAGGTAGATTTTGTGAAAAAATTATATCCTATTTATAAATCTATTAATAAAGTTAGCAAAAATAATTTATTAAAAAATAAAGATCTAATAGGTTTTGTGGGAGCGCCATGGACACTATTGGTCTATATGATAAATAAACATTCACCAAAAAAAAAATTAATTAAAGATTTTTTTAAAGATAAATTTTTAATAAATAAAATTTTAATAATCTTAGAGAAATTTTTGAAAATACACATTGAGCAACAAATTAAAAATGGTGCCACAGTAATACAAATTTTTGATAGCTGGGCCGGTCTACTAGAAGAAAAAGATTTACCTAATTATATTTACATACCAACTTTAAATTTAGTTAACCACATAAAATTATTAAATGTACCAGTAATTTGTTTTCCAAGAGGTATTAAAAATTATAAAACTTTCTGCCAAATTATTAAACCAAATGCCATTAATATTGATTATGATATTGATCCAGTTTCTATATCTCAACAAATAGAAATTCCAATACAGGGCGGGCTAGATCCAAAAATATTATTATCAGACAAAGAAAACCTAAAAAAGGAAACTTTAAAATATTTGAATATTTTTAAAGACCATCCCTACATATTTAATTTGGGCCACGGGGTTGTTCCAGAAACAAACCCCGAAATGGTTAAATATTTGGTTGGACTTGTAAAGGATTATTAGATGAAAAAAGCCATAATATTATTTAACTTAGGTGGCCCCGATAAACTTGAAAATGTAAAACCATTTTTATTTAATTTATTTAATGATCCTGCAATATTAAACCTACCAACCTTTTTTAGATATCCATTGGCAAAATTAATTTCAAATAGAAGAGCGCCTATAGCAAAAAAAATTTATGAAGAAATGGGAGGAGCTTCACCAATATTAAAACAAACAGAACAACAATCAAACGCTTTAGAAAAAAAACTTAACCAAAGTCAGACAACCCACAAATTTAAATGTTTTATAGTTATGAGATGCTGGCACCCAAGAGCAACAGAGGTAATCAAAAACGTTCAATTGTACGCCCCAGAAGAAATCATTTTAATGCCACTTTATCCCCAGTATTCAGCAGCAACATCAGGATCTTCTATTAAGGAATGGAAAGATGTTTGTAAAAAAAATAATTTCAAAACCCAAACAAGCACTATTTGTTGTTATCCAACAGACAAAAATTTTATTAATGCTCACACACAGGAAATTGTTAAAAAAATAAAAAATTTAAAAAATTTTAAATTAATTTTTTCAGCCCACGGTTTACCTGAAAAAAATATTAAAAAAGGTGATCCCTATCAGTGGCAAATAGAACAGTCGGTAAAAAAGATAGTTGAAGAATTAAATTTTAAAAACGTAGACTGGATCCTAAGTTATCAAAGTAGAGTTGGTCCCTTAAAATGGATAGGTCCATCTACCGAAGATATAATAATTGAAAATTCAAAAAACGGAAAACACATTGTTTTGGTACCCATAGCTTTTGTTTCTGAACATTCAGAAACTTTAGTTGAGCTTGATATAGAATATAAAAAATTAGCAAAAGACAATGGTTGCGAGCAATATACAAGGATCCCTGCCCTTGGTATAAATGAAACCTTTATAAATGCGATGTCAGAATTGATAATAAAAAAAGAAGAATACAAGTTTAACGATTTTCTTTATTCTCCAAAAACAAAATGTCCTCCTCATCTCAAGAAATGTCCTTGTCTAAATTATGAATAGTTATTTATTATTTAAAAGTCTTCATTTAATAGCTATGATTTCTTGGATGGCAGGTCTTTTATATTTACCAAGGATTTTCGTTTATCATGTTGAAAATTTAAGAGACCAAAATATCTGCTTGACTTTCAAAACAATGGAACACAAATTATTTTTTTATATTATGACACCAGCCATGATCTTGACTTGGTTGTTTGGTTTGATTTTAATTCACATTTCGGGGCTTTATATTTTGTTTGCACTTTGGATTAAACTCAAACTATTATTTGTTATTTTATTAACTCTTTATCATTTCTATTTAGCTCGATGCCTTAATAATTTTAAATTAGAACAAAACACCAAAACATCTAAATTTTTTAGAATAATTAATGAAGTACCCACAGTATTGCTTGTTTTCATTGTTTTTATTGTTGTTTTTAAACCGATCTAGGCTTGAAATACCTGAAATAGCATATATATCTATTGGACATTAAAAATCTTTAATACAATCCCAAAAAATGAATATCCAAGAATTAAAAAAAAACACATCTGAACAATTAATTACACAGGCTGAAAAGTTGGGTGTAGAAAATGCCAGCACATTAAGAAAACAAGAAATTTTATTTGCAATTTTAAAAAAAGTTGCTGAAAAGGGTGAGGAAATTACAGGCAGTGGAGTTTTACAAATGCTTCAAGATGGTTTCGGTTTTTTAAGAGCCATGGAGTCTAATTACTTGCCTGGACCTGATGATATTTATATAGGACCGAATCACATAAGAAAATTTGGCTTAAGAACAGGAGACACTGTTGAGGGTCCTTTAAGAGCACCCAAAGAGGGTGAAAGATATTTTGCCCTTCTTCAAGTGGGTAAAATTAACTTTGAAGATCCAGAAAAAATGAGACATAAAATTGCCTTTGATAATTTAACTCCCCTTTATCCCAACAAGCAATTATTTATGGAAGTTGAAACCACTAAAATAGAAAAAAAACCAGATTTAACAGCAAGATTAATAGACCTAGTAAGTCCAATTGGAAAAGGACAAAGATCCTTAATCATATCACCTCCCAAAGCGGGTAAGACTATGATTTTACAAAGTATAGCTAATTCTATAGCCGCAAATCATCCGGAATGTTATTTAATGGTGCTTTTAATTGACGAACGTCCAGAGGAAGTAACCGATATGCAAAGAACCGTTAAGGGGGAAGTCATAAGCTCCACTTTTGATGAACCGGCGCAAAGACATGTTGCTGTAGCTGAAATGGTCATTGAAAAAGCAAAAAGATTAGCGGAACATAAAAAAGATGTAGTAATTTTATTAGATTCTATAACAAGACTTGGAAGAGCTTATAATGCTGTTATACCAAGTTCAGGTAAAGTTTTAACAGGAGGTGTTGACGCCAATGCACTTCAAAGGCCTAAAAGATTCTTTGGTGCCGCTAGAAATATTGAAGAAGGTGGTTCGTTAACAATCATTTCGACAGCTCTAGTTGATACAGGAAGTAGAATGGACGAGGTAATCTTTGAGGAATTTAAAGGAACTGGAAACAGTGAAACTATTTTAGATAGAAAAATTTCTGAAAAAAGAATTTACCCAGCAATAGATATTACAAGATCAGGAACAAGAAGAGAGGAATTAATTTTTGATAAAGACGACTTACAAAAAATGAATGTTCTAAGAAGAATTCTTTCTCCTATGGGAACCATGGATGCTATTGAATTTTTAAATTCTAAATTAAAGAACACAAAAAATAATGATGAGTTCTTTAGTTCTATGAATAAACCAGCCTAATTAATTTATACTACCCATTTAAAGTTTTACACACACTCAATAATCAAGCTATAATCTGAAAATGACTATTTATGCTTTATCAACCGGTCCAGGAGTTTCTGGGGTAGCGATAATAAGAGTTTCAGGTATTGAGACTAAAAACGTAATTAAATCTTTAACTGGCAAGCCCATACCCAAACCAAGAGTAGCTACACTTAGAAAAATCAACTATAGCAACACTTCTGAACTAATAGATGAAGGGTTAATATTGTGGTTTCCCGCTCCTGAGAGCTACACAGGTGAAGATATGGCAGAATTTCACATACATGGAAGCAAATCAGTAATAGCAGCAGTACACAACACTATTGCCAGTATAGGAAACTGTAGACTTGCAGAACCTGGGGAATTTACAAAATTAGCTTTTCAAAATGGAAAAATAAATTTACTCAAAGCAGAGAGTATTGCAGATCTAGTATCATCAGAAACTGAAATTCAGAGACAACAAGCAATAAAAATAATGAATGGTAAATCTTCAGATAAATTTAACAACTTAAGAGAAAAACTTTTAAAAATTTTATCACACATTGAGGCCAAAATTGATTTCCCCGATGAAGATTTGCCAAAAGAAATTTTAAAAGATATTAAAAAAATTTCTAATGGAGTTCATAAAGAAATCACGAAAATTTTAAATGATCAAAAAGTTGGGGAAAGAATAAGAGAAGGTTTTAAAATTGCAATTGTTGGACCAACTAACGTTGGAAAATCAAGTCTACTAAATTATTTGTCAAACAGAGACGCCGCAATTGTCTCAGAAATTGCTGGAACGACTCGAGATGTAATCGAAACCCATTTAAATATTGATGGTTACCCTGTGATTGTTTCCGATACAGCGGGAATTAGAGAATCAAAAGATGAAATAGAAAAAAAGGGAATAAAATTAGCCTTAAAAACAGCTGAAGATGCAGATTTGAGAATTGTTGTAATAGAGCCCAAAAACCTTAATTTTACTGGTCTTTTAAAGGATTTATTCGACAAGAACTCTATTTTAGTTATCAATAAATGTGATTTAAAACAAGTTACATTAGATGAAAAATTTAAAAAATTAAATCCTATTTTGATATCGGTTAAAAATAATACGAATGTTGATGAGTTAATTTTGAATATTAAAAACCTTCTGAAAAAAAATTTTATTAATACCGGCGATATTTATATCACTCGTGAAAGACACAGACGTCACCTCGGGGAATGTGCGGCTCATTTAGAAAAATTTAGTAAAAAAAATGATACTGAAGATTTTGATAAAGCTGCTGAAGATTTAAGATTAGCTACCCGCCACCTTGGGATGATCGTTGGAAAAATAGATGTGGAAGAAATATTAGGAAGTATTTTTAATGACTTTTGCATTGGTAAATAGGTAAATTGCTTAAATAAGGTAACAATACCAATAAATTTTTTTATGAAAAAAATATCTCTTTTTGCTTGATTTTTGGGCATTTTTGTAAGTTTTTTGTTGATAAATATAGCTTTTTCGACGGTTAAAATATCATTATCTGCGATTTTATTAAATAATAATCCTCATACACAATTTAATAGTCTCGACTTGTAAATAATATAATCAGTTATAAATTTAAAATATGCAAAATGATTTATCATTTGATGTAGTAGTCATTGGAGGAGGACACGCAGGATGTGAAGCAGCAGCAGCCTCAGCACGCCTTGGTGTTAACACAGCGCTATTTACACATAAGGTTGAAACCATTGGTGAGATGTCGTGCAATCCAGCTATTGGTGGTTTGGGTAAAGGTCATCTAGTAAGAGAAATAGATGCTCTAGATGGAGTGATGGGGGATATAGCAGATAGGTCAGGCATACAATTCAGACTATTAAATAGAAGTAGAGGACCTGCTGTAAGAGGACCAAGAACCCAATCAGACAGATTCTTATATCGTAAATATATGCAAGAAAAACTTGCAAACTACTGTAATTTAACGATTTTTGCCGATCCAATAATAAGATTTATTTTTGATAAAAATTCTATAAGTGGATTTGAAACTCAATCAGGTAAAAAAGTTCTTTGTAGTAAGCTAATACTCACAACAGGGACTTTTCTAAATGGTCTGATTCACATAGGTGACAAAAAAACTCCAGCAGGCAGATATGACGAGAAGCCTTCAACAGGTTTAAGCGAGCAGCTCAACAAATATTATTTTAAAATTGGAAGACTTAAGACGGGCACCCCCCCAAGATTAGACGCAAGAACAATTAACTTTGAAAATTTAGAAGAACAATTTGCAGATGAGGATCCTTATTTTTTTTCTTTCTTAACTAAAAAAAATTTTAACAAACAAGTCTCATGTAGGATGACATATACGAATGAAAAGGTTCATAAGATAATTGAAAAAAATTTGACTAAGAGTGCCATGTACTCCGGAAGTATACAAGGAGTTGGACCGAGGTATTGTCCATCCATAGAGGACAAAATTGTAAAATTTGCTGATAAAGGTCGTCACCAAATATTTTTAGAACCGGAGGGACTAAATGACCATACAATTTACCCAAATGGTATATCAACTTCACTCCCTGAGGACATTCAACAAGAAATATGCAACAATATCAATGGTTTAGAAAATGTTAAAATAATTAGACCAGGATATGCTATAGAATATGACTATATAGACCCTAGAGAATTATTTTTAACTCTAGAAACAAAGAAAATTAAAAATCTTTACTTAGCTGGACAGATTAATGGCACTACTGGATATGAAGAGGCCGCAGCCCAAGGTCTCATTGCTGGCATTAATGCGAGCTTATCATTTAAAAATTCAGAACCGTTTATATTGGATAGATCAGATGCCTATATTGGAGTAATGATAGACGACTTAGTTACTAAGGGAGTAGCTGAGCCCTATCGAATGTTTACTTCTAGAGCTGAATATAGATTAAGTCTAAGAGCAGATAATGCCGATCAAAGATTAACTTTTAAAGGAATTAAGATAGGATTAATTGGAGATAATAGAAAAAACTTATTTGAGGAAAAATCAATTAAAATTAAAAAAATTTCAAACCAAATGAAAACTTTAAATATGTCGCCTTCTAAAATTGTTAAATTTGATATAAAAATTGCAAAAGATGGTATTTTACGAAGCTCTAATGAAATATTAGCTCAAAAAGGAGTTAATATGTCAGTGATTAGAAAAATGTGGCCAGATATTCCTTATTTTAATAAGGAAATTGATGAACAAATAGAAATAAATGCTCATTATTTAGGATATTTAAAAAAACAAAAAGCGGATATTCTTGCATTTAAAAGAGATGAAAATTTAATAATCCCAGAAAAAGTGAATTACGATGAACTTTCTGGTTTATCAAATGAAGTAAAAGCTAAATTTAAGCAAATAAAACCAAAAACAATGGGACAGGCATTAAGAATAGATGGAATAACTCCTGCTGCTGTATATATTTTGTTGTCACACGTCAAAAGAAAGGCTATTAAGCATATAGCTTAATGGAACAAGAAATTTATAAAAAGTATTCACTACTAGATAAACTAAATGTTTCACGTGAAACATATTTAGATTTTGAAAACTTTGTCACCATGATTCTAAAGAAAAGTAAAGAAATAAACATTATTAGTAAAAAAACAGCAGTAAAAGAGCTAATAAGAGAAAGACATATAATTGATTCAGCGCAAATTATTGATTTTATTGACTTAACTAATAATACAACCTCAGATATAGGCTCAGGTGGTGGATTTCCAGGCATTGTAATGGCAATTATGGCAAAAAATTTAAAAAAAGATATGAAATTTAATTTGTATGAAAAAAGTTATCATAAAAGCTTATTTTTAAAAGAAGTTTCAAGGGAACTAAAATTAGATACAGAAGTAATCCAGGGTGATATTTTTAAAAATAGGGATTTAAAATCAGGAACAATAATAGCCAGAGCATTTAAACCTTTACCAGTAGTCTTAGAGTTAGTTTATAAAAACTTTACTAGTTATAAAAATCTAGTTTTATTTATGGGTAAAAACGGTCAAAAAATTTTGAGTGAAACATTAAAGAATTGGGATTTTGATTATGTAGAAAAGAGAAGCCTTACAAGTGAAGATTCATTTTTATTAAATATAAAAAATATAAAAAAAAAAAAATTAAATTAAAATGAAAATTATTTCAGTAATTAATCAAAAGGGAGGGGTTGGAAAAACAACAACGGTAATTAACCTAGCAGCAGGTTTGTCCAGTCAAGGGAAAAAAATTCTAGTAATTGATTTAGACCCGCAGGGTAATGCAACGACAGGATTAGGATTAAATAATTTAGAGAATTCTAACGAGACTATTTATGGAGTTCTTAATGGAACAAAATTAATTTCTGCCGCAATTAAAAAAACACAGTTTAAAAATTTAGACATTATAACTTCTAATGTAGATTTATCAGGATTAGAAGTGGAGACAGCAGGAGACAGCAAAAGAGCTTTTATTTTGAAAGACAAATTAACCGCCTATTTAAACGATTCTACGGATAATTATGACTATATTCTTATAGATTGCCCACCTTCCCTTAGCTTGCTCACGGTAATGGCCCTGGTCTCGTCTAATTCACTTATAGTTCCTCTCCAAACAGAATTTTTTGCACTTGAAGGGTTAACACAACTAGTTAAAACAATTGACAGGATAAAAGTAAGTTTAAATCCAGATTTACAAATTAGAGGAATACTTTTAACAATGTACGACAAGAGAAATAAACTTTCTTCACAAGTAGAAAAAGAAGCAAGAGATTATTTTAACGAAAAAGTTTATACTACGGTAATCCCAAGAAATGTAAGATTATCCGAAGCACCATCACACGGTATGCCAGTACTAATTTATGATAAAACTTGTGTTGGAAGTAAATCTTATTTTAGTTTTACTGATGAATTTATTAATCAAGAAAAATCATTAGAAAGTGTAGCATAATGGATCCCTTTAAAATAAAAAAAGGACTAGGAAGGGGACTTTCATCATTAATCGGTGAAGAAAGTGTTAAATCAAATATCAACAAATTACAAGTTAGCGACCTAGTAAGAAATAAGTTACAACCAAGAAAAAAATTTACCGAAGAAAATTTAAATAGTTTAACTAATTCAATTAAAGAACGTGGAATTATTCAACCGATAATAGTTAGAAGATCAGAAGACGAAAAGAATAAGCACGAAATAATTGCAGGCGAAAGACGATGGTTGGCCGCACAGAAAGCGGGCCTTCATGAAGTGCCAGTAGTTGTAACCGAAGCCGATGATCTTAGATCACTGGAGTTTGCTATTGTTGAGAACGTCCAAAGACATGATTTAAATGCAATCGAAGAAGCTCAAGGTTATCAACGGTTAATTAATGACTTTTCTTATGACCAAGAACGAGTCGCAAAATTTATTGGTAAAAGTAGAAGCCATATAGCTAATTGTTTGAGATTATTAAGTCTTCCAAAAGAAATAATCGAATTGATTGAAAACAATGAACTATCCCCGGGCCACGCAAAGATATTAGTTGGATTAGAAAATGCCCATTTTTTGGGAAAAAAAATAATTGAAAAAAAACTATCTGTAAGACAAGCAGAAAATCTAGTTAAGATTTTTAAGAATAAAAATATAGCAAAAACTAATTTGAAAGATCCGAATTTAAAACAGCTTGAATCTTCAATTGTAAACAAAATAGGACTAAATGTTTCTATTAATAATAAAAAGAACAACTCAGGATCTATTCAATTTTACTATAAAGATATTGATCAATTAAATAAAATTATTGAAATAATTAAATCTAATTATTAACAACTACAGATTTTGTAAGTATAAAATCCGATAAAATATTAATTGAATTTGCAGAATTTTTTTTTAATAAAAGTTCTATATCATTGATTTCCACTATTAATTTTTTTAAATCTGGTAGTGTCCATTTTGTTATTTGTTTTTTTACAGAATCTTTGTCTTTCCAAAAAATAGGAGGTTTAAAATCTTTGATGACTATTTCAATGCTCTTGTTCTTGTTAATTTCTTCTTGTATTTTTAAAAGCCTTTTTGTTTTTGATAAAAATGTTCTCATTATTAACATTGTATCCTCTACAGATAAAATATTTTCATTCAGTATTTTGGCTGTCCTTTTTGTGTTTTTTGAAAGACAGATATCGGTTAGTTCTGAAACATGATAATTTTCAGCAAGGTTTGTAAGTTTTATAAGTACTTCTAAGCTTATTTTATTGTTATTTTTGCAATAATTATCAATTTTATTTAGTTCATTGTTTAGGTTTTGTCTGCTTCCCCTTGACCTTTCTATTAAAAGATTAATCATTTCTTGCGATATTGATATTTTTTTCTTCTTAAAATAATTAATTGCAATTATATTTAGGGTTTGGTGAGTATCTGGATAGAATGCAATACAAATTATCTTTTTATTCTTTTCAAATAAATTTCTAAGTTTAGATTTTTTATCTAGTAAACTTGCAATAAAAATAAGAGTTATATCCTCCAGATTTTTCTCTATTATCTCTTCAATCAGTGTTTTAATTTTATCAGTTGCTCTACTTACAATTATAAGCTTTTCATTTTCAAAAAGTGATTTTGATAAAATGCCATTTAAAAAGTTTTCTTTATTTTCTAAAATTTCCTTTTCATCATAACGAAAAATATTATTAGTAAAATTATTCTCAATTTTTTTTATTATCTCATCCTTAAATCCCGAATTCTCTCCATATAAGAGAAAAAATTTATTTATGCTTAGTTTTATTTTGATAAATTCAAATGCTTTAACTATCATTTTATAATGCGTGTAAATAAATAATAATTTCTTCTATCATTTTATTCGCCATATTTGATGCGATTTTATCTTCATTTTTTTTTAGTTCAAATTTGTTTGAGTTTGTATTATAGCTTTCTGTCTTATTAAAAATTTTTTCGTACTTAGGTAAATTATTTTCTATTACATTTATTTTAATTGAAACATTTAATAAAAATATTTTTGGATCTCCTCTTGAGTCTTTTGACAAAACATTTTTAGATCTAATGCTACTAATTTTTAAATCATAAAATATTTTTGTATTATTATTTTTTCTATAAATTTTTAATGCATCTTTGACTTTTAAATTAACTTTATTTTTTTCATTTAGTTCTATTTGGTTAATTGAAAAAGTAGATTCATTGGATAAAAATATAGGCTGATACCCACAGCTAAATAAAAATACAAATGTAATTACAGCAAATAATTTTTTATTTATCATTATTTTATTATTATATTTATTAATTTATTTTTTATAAAAATACTTCTAATAATCTCTTTATTATCTAATATCTTACTTATTTTATCATCATCTTTTATTTTTTTTAGAAAATTTTCTTCTGAAATATCTCTAATTGTACTCAAAATAGATCTTTTTTTTCCATTAATTTGGACAACAATATTTACATCATTAGTAGATAAAAATTTTTTATCAACTATTGGCCATATTTGCGTATCATCAATATCTAGATCTTTCAAGCATTCTGAGACGTAATGAGGAATAAGTGGTTTCATTAAAAATAAAATTTTTTCATAGTTTTTAAATAAATTTTTTTCAATTTTATTATTTTCTAACTCTTTGTTTAAAAAGTTATATGTTTCGTAAAAATAAGCGACAATTACATTATAATTAAATTTTTCTAAACTTTTAGTTACCTTATCTATTAATTGATTTGTAAATTTTGAAACTTCATTTGAATCAACTTTATTTTCTGTTAATTTTATTTTTTCTTTTATTTTTTGATGAAGAGTCCATAACTTTTGTAAAAATTTATATGAAGCTAACATTCCTTGTTCTGACCATTGTACGTCTTTCTCAGGAGGGCTATCCGATAGAATAAATAGTCTTACCGCGTCAGCTCCATAGTTTTTAATTATATCTTCTGGATCTATAGTATTTCTTTTAGATTTAGACATAGATTCTGTAGGACCTACGCTTACTTTTTCTTTTAAATTTTTCTTATTATAAAATTCTTTTCCATCCTTAGAAATTACCTCATCTGGACTAAGCCAATTATTTTTTTCGTCTTTATATGTTTCGTGGCAAACCATGCCTTGCGTGAATAGGCCTTTAAATGGCTCTAAAATATTAAATTCTTTATTTTTATATGAAATTGCTTGCATAAAAAATCTTGAATATAAAAGATGTAAAATTGCATGTTCTACACCCCCAATGTATTGATCAACTGGCAGCCAGTAATCAATTTCATTCTGATCAAAACCACTATCAGTTTTGTCATTAGAACAAAATCTTAAAAAATACCAGGAAGAGTCAACAAATGTATCTAGTGTATCAGTTTCTCTAATACATTTTTCTCCATTTATATCTGTGGTTTTCCATTCACTTTGATGATCTAGAGGGTTACCTTTTGTATTTAAATCAATATTTTCTGGAAGCTTAACTGGTAAATGTTCCAGAGGTACTTTAATTATTTCATTTTTATTATTATAAGCAATTGGAATTGGACAGCCCCAATATCTTTGTCTTGAAACACCCCAGTCTTTTAATCTAAAATTAATTTTTCTTTTTCCTATTTTTCTCTCTTCTAGAATTTGAATTGTTTTATCGACAGATTCTTCAGGAAATTTCAAACCATCCAAGAACTCAGAATTAAATATAGTTCCATTTCCAGTATATGCTTCTTTTTCAATTTTAAAATTTTCACTATTGTCGTCAGGTTTTACAACGGTAGTAACATTAAGATTATATTTAATAGCAAAATCCAAGTCTCTTTGGTCATGGGCAGGGCAACCAAAAACTGCACCAAATCCATAGTCCATTAAAACAAAATTTGCAAAATAAACAGGAGCTTTTTTTGATTCATTGAAAGGGTTAGTGGCAATCAAACCTGTTTTAAAGCCAATTTTATCAGCTTGTGCAATTGATTCTTCAGTCGTACCAGTTTTAGAGCAATCGTCCTTAAATTTTTTAAAGTCTTTATCATCTTTATAAAATTTTGCGATAGGATGATCTATTGATATAGCAAGAAATGAAAAACCAAATAAAGTATCAGGTCGTGTAGTAAAGCACTTGATTTTGTCTACTGGAAGATTGCCCTCTATTTTGAAATCTATTTCACACCCAAAAGATTTTCCTATCCAGTTTTTTTGCATAACTTTAACTTTATTTGGCCAGTGTTCTAGACCCTCTAAACCTAATAATAATTCTTCAGAAAATTTTGAAATATTAAAAAACCATTGGTTTAATTTTTTTCTCTCAACAGTTGCCCCAGATCTCCAACCTTTACCATCTATTACTTGTTCATTAGCTAATACAGTTTGGTCTATAGGATCCCAGTTTACATAATTTTCTTTTCTATAAACAAGACCCTTGTCGTATAAATCAAGGAAAAATTTTTGTTGATGTTTATAATATTCTGGAGAACAAGTTGAGATTTCTCTATTCCAATCAATAGATAATCCTAGCTTTTGAAGTTGAGATTTCATTGTGGAAATATTTTTTTCAGTCCAAGACTTAGGATCTAAATTATTTTGTCTTGCTGCATTTTCTGCGGGCATACCAAAAGAGTCCCAGCCCATTGGATGTAAAACATTGAAACCTTGCATAGATTTATATCTAGCTAATACGTCGCCAATTGTATAATTCCTAACATGGCCCATGTGGATCTTACCAGATGGGTATGGAAACATTTCTAAGCAGTAGAATTTTTTTTTATCTTTAATAACCTTAGATTCAAAAACCTTATTATCGATCCAAAACTTTTGCCATTTTTCTTCTATTATTTTAAAATTATATCTTTCCACAAAAAATATTGACTGTTTAATTTTTAATTAGTTCAAATAAAATATTTTTATAGTTTTAGTATTTAGGTGTAATTTTTACTTCACCATTATCTTCTAAGTATTTGTCTTGATCCATTTTACTTATTTTTACGGCTCTTTTTAAAATTGCAAATTTAATATCGTTACTAGTTTTGCTTAAGTATTTTTTAACAGAGCATTCTAAATTTTGATCACATGTTTTTTTATGCAAGAGGATTTCTAATCCATCAGCTCTAATTTCGTTTGATAAAAATCTTACAGTAATTTTTAAAGAATTTCTTGGTTCTGTTGCATCATTAAACCAATCAGTAATAATTAGGCCTCCAGAGTAATCAACATTTCCCAAAGGTGCAAAATCTAAGACATCTAAAGTAGCTCGCCACATTTCGTTTGAACTTGCAAACTGAAAGTTTCCATTTTTTCCTTTTCCTAAATTTTTAATTCTAAATCCTTGACCTTTTTCCATATTTTCTTTAACACGCACCTTAGGGTCTGGAGATACTTCTCGAGCATCAGATTTTTTATATATTCCGCAGGAAGTGATAAAAAGAATCAAAAAAATACTCAAAATCAGACTATAAATGGAAAGAGTATATTTATTTTTTTTAATCATATTATTATTGATCATTATCATATAAAATTAGGCATATAACATTAAATTCCATGATAAAAAACCCAATAAATATAAGCTAAATAACAATGTGTGATAAAAATACAACATTTTATAAAAAAATGTTAAAATTTGTATTTAATAAAAATTTTTTTATCTTAGAGCTGTTAGTAATACCCTGTTTATAATTTAAATTAAAACAACAACAAATAGGAGTAATTTATGAACAAATTGAAAAAAATCGGTTTGTCAGCTTTAGCAGGTTCGCTTGTTGCTACTTCTGCGTTTGCAGGAGAAATGGCAGTAGGTGGTTCAGCAAAAGCTACATGGACTGATCAGCCAGGTAATATGTCAGGAAGTAACTTTGGTTTAAACAAACTACTAACATTTACTGGATCAGGAGACCTAGATAGTGGTCATTCAGTATCTGTTTACTTTGGTAACAATGGTACATCTCAATCATCTGCGTACTTAGCGTATGATATGGGAGACATGGGAACAGTAACACTTGATAATGGTGCTGGTGGACATGGTATCGGTAGTATCGATGACAAAACACCAACTGCCAATGAAGAAATATGGGATAATATTTCTCATGGTACTGGACACGATGGATATAGAGTAGGTGTAGGTAATGCAGGTGCATTAGCATACGCAACAACAGTTGCCGGAGTAGGCATTTCTGCTGACTACGTTAAACAAGGTGGTGGATCTGTAGAAGATGGTGCTACGGGTGCTGGTCAAGTAGGTTCATCTAGATCTCTTGCACTAACTTACGCTTTAGCTGATGGCTTTACTGTCGGTGCTGGTATAGGTGATGCAGGAACTGCTAGAACTGATATAGAAGCACAACAAGCGACTATGTTTGCAACTTACGCAGTAGGTGGATTTTCTTTTGGAGTTCAACAAGCAGAAGAAAGAACAACGGAAGCTTACGACTGGGAAACTATTCAATGGGGTGCTTCATTTAATGTAAATGATAATATCTCTATAGGTTATGGTCAAAGAACTGTTGATAGAACAGACAAAACTGTAGACCAAGAAGACTCAGGTTTTTCTGCTTCATGGACTATGGGAAGTATGTCAGTTAAAGGTAACTTTAACACATCTGATGATATGCACGGTACTGCAGGCTCTAACAAAGAGACTACAGAAGTCGCTGTATCATTCGCGTTTTAATTTAGTTTAAAATAAATTCTAAGGCCCTGTAGAAATATGGGGCCTTTTTTTTGTCTAAAAATTATCAAGTAGATTAAAAGATTCCTGAAAGTACTTTAAATATTTATCAGATAGGCGAAGTGAAGATTTATAGATTGGTTTTCTAGCCTGAACAATACTTGCAGTTTTAATAGGCGTTTTATTATCTTTATAGAAGTTCAAACAATTTGGGTCCCAATCTAAATCACAGAATTGAATCATTTTTTTAGATTCTTCTTCATGATTTTTAACTATATTTTCATAATTAGCTTCATAAATAAATCCAGGTATTTTATCTTTCCAAAATTTCATTAGATCTGAATATAAATTGTAATAAGAGACAAGTTCTTTTTGGTCATAAGACCAATTTAAATTATCGCTATCAAACAAGTTTTTATAAAGTGATAAAAAATTATCCTTGTTATTTCTCTTACAATGGATAATTTTGCTACCGGGAAAAAATATTTTGATAAAACCTATCCATCTAAAATTTAAGGGTGCCTTATCTGTAATTATAGTTTCTTTAAAATTATAGGGATTTAAGAATGAAATATATTCATTATAAATTGAAGTGAGTTGTTTTTTAGATATATTAGAAAGAGCTTCATTGTTTAAAGTTTCATTTTTAAAAAAATTTTTCCTAATAGTTTTAGATAGATAATTTAATTCACCAGCACCATACACATCTTTGTGTGATGCAATAATTTGCTCAGTTAAAGTTGTGCCTGATCTTGGCATTCCACATATAAAAATTATTTTTTTTTTATCAAAGTTTTCAATATTATTTTTGCTAAAATTAAAATCTTGAAATTTTTCTTTTATTTGTTCAAATAAATTAATATCTTTTTGAATATTATATTTAATTTTAGATCTATTTAAATTATTTCCAATTAACATATGTTTGTGAGCATTATCGAAGTTTCCCATATCCTCGTAAGCTTTGCTCACAGAAAAATTAAGAGTTATTTTTCCCTGGTTTATTAAACTTTCATCTTTAAGTTTTTCCTTCATCAATTTAAAGTGATGGTCATCCTCATTCATATACTTATTGCTAGCACTCAACATTTTGTGAGAGATTGCATGATTAGGATTTATTTCTAATGATCTTAATGAATGTTTTTTAGCAAGATCAAATTTCCCAATTCCCAGATAGGCTAATGCTAAATTGTGGTGTATTAAAAATTGGTTTTGGTCAACAGTTAATGCCTGAGTATATAAATTTATAGCTCCTTCAAAATCATTGATTTCCCTTTTAAGATTTGCATAGTTTGATAGAGCGTTAATATAGTTAGGTTTTAATTTTAGGGCTTTTAAAAAATATTTTTCTGCACTTTTAAAGTCTTCCATGGCCCTACAAACACTTCCTAAATTATTTAAAGCCGCATAATGCTGAGGATAAATTTGTATTATTTTAAGATATGAAATTTTAGCATCCTTAAAATTTCCCATTTGTTGCAAAGCTAAACCAAGCATATTAAGTAACGTAGGATTTCCTGGAAACTTTTTTAATATAATTTTACATTCTCTAATTACATATTCGTAGTTAGCTTTTTGAAAATGGTTAAATAATTTTTTTATTTTAGCGTTTAATACTTCGTTCATTTATTTTTTATTATATTGTTAATATTGATGCTTTTGTTTTGTAATCACTCTATTTATATTTAGTTTATCAGCGTTTTTTAAAAAGGAAATAGAAGCAAATCCATAGGCATTTAAAAGAAATAATTTTTGTATATTAGCTTGATTTATACCACCAAGTGCAATTAATTTTTTATCTGTCATTTTAGACAGCATATTGAATTTAATAGATCCTAAGAATTTATTTGTTTTATTTGTTTTAAACAATGGAGATAGAAATATAATTTGTGCACCTTGTTTTTCTTTGATTTTAATTTCTTTTAAATTGTGTGCTGAACCAATTATTAAAAATTTTTTTCTTTTTGAAAATAAATTAATTTTAAGCCCGGTGTTGTAAGAAGGAAT
>Ga0209709_10001659_pt1 | contig 20284 bp, 21 predicted proteins | sample ArcticOcean_MG_C_2_FD_187435 | JGI IMG/M metagenome (GOLD analysis project Ga0209709, IMG submission 187435) | Marine microbial communities from western Arctic Ocean - ArcticOcean_MG_CB4_136 (SPAdes) (version 2) | ecosystem: Environmental > Aquatic > Marine > Oceanic | place: Arctic Ocean...
CCTTTTCAATTTGAACTTTCCAAATATGTTTTTTGGTCCATTTAATATATTTAAAAACCCAAAACTTGATATTTTCCAAACATCTTGAGAAATAATTTTTAAATCTTTGTACCTCTTGTAAATTGAATCTTCGAAATAATATGTAACTACACCATCACCTCTTTTATCATCAATAATAATTACATTATTAAGAATAAATTCTAAAAGTTTTTCTTTTTTTAAACTTTTTCTTGTTAAAGTTTTAAAAATATTTTTACTTTCATTTGAAATTTTATCAATAACCTCAACTGCAAGTGTGCTGGTATTAACATTGATACAAAAGAAAATAATTATAATTTTTAAGAAGAATTTCATAAAAACTAATCTTAACATATTATTTATTTTACATAAAGAGAATTAACCTTTTAAGGCATTTTTAAGATAACTTTTATCAAGATTACAATCTTGATATCCACGCTTCACTATATTTAAATAATGTTCGGTTGGAAAGGTGAATAAAGTTTTTTTTGTCATTGTATAGGTCATAATTTTTTTTCCATAGTAAGTAAAATAATACTTTTTATATAAAATGGGATAATCTTCATACATGTCTAATTTTTTTTCATCATTTTTTGAAATTTCAAATAAACCTCCTGGAACAGTTAAATTTTTATGAGGCTCAATATCAGCAGCTCTATATTTGCTTCGAAATGTTAATTTAAAATTCTTCAAGCTAATTTTTTTTAAAAAAATACTATCCTTACATCTTTTTTTCATTTGAAAATGATGTAGATTACTTCCATAAGCAAAATAAAGCATAGTATTATCTGTCAACAACCTCTATTTTTTTTTCATTAACAAATTCTAAAATTTGAGATCCACATCTATTAATTTTTGATTGATCTTCTGATCGTATTACAATTGAAACACCTAATTTGCCTGCTTGAAAAAAAGGGTAGCTTCCAATCTCTACATCATTATTATCATCTTGAACTTTAGAGAGTGATTTTGCAATTACACTTTCAACAGTTTGTAAGCTAATTGTATGACTTAAAATTGGCTCTCCCCCTACAATATCATTTTTTAAACCACCTAGCATTGATTTCAATATTGAAGGAACTCCTGGTAAGCAAAATACATTTTCAACATTAAACCCAGGAGCGCCACTAGTTGGATTTAAAATCAATTTAGCTCCTTTCGGCATCCAAACCATTTTTTGCCTCCCTTCATTGAACTCTCCAGGTTTATAATAGTCCTCTAAAATTTTAAAAGCCTCCTGGTGTATTTCGTAATTAAGATTAAATGCTTTTGAAATTGATACGGCTGTTATATCGTCGTGAGTAGGTCCTATACCACCAGTTGTAAATAGATAATCGTTTACTTTCCTTAGTTCATTAACAGTATCTACAATAGTTTCTTCTATGTCTGGAATTACCCTTACTTCTTTCACTTTAATGCCTAAAGAATTTAACCATAAAGCAATTGTGCCCGTATTAGTATCCTGGGTCCTTCCTGAAAGAATTTCATTACCAACAATTAGTATTGCGGCATTAACTTTTTTGTTTTTTATCATTTTTAAATATACAATTTAAACATGCAATTTACCAAATCTTTAATAAAAGGCAAACTTATCAAAAGATATAAAAGATTTTTTACAGATATTAAGATAGGTAAGGAAATAGTAACCGCTCACTGTCCTAACACGGGATCCATGATGGGATTACTTGATGAGGGTAATGAAGTGTTTATCTCTAAAAATGACAACTCTAAAAGAAAATTAAAATATACATTAGAGATTATTAAAACCAAAAAAAAATTAATTGGTGTAAATACTCATTTTGCAAATAAAATTGCCTTTCATGGGCTATCAAACAATCTTATTAAAGAGATTAAAAACACTGATAATATTAAACCTGAGGTTTTTTTTGACAAAGAGACTAGGTTTGACTTTTTAATTCAAAAAAACAAACAGAAAATATTTGTTGAAGTGAAAAATGTAACACTATTTAGAGATAAAAAAATTGCAGAGTTCCCTGATTCTATTACTTCAAGGGGTACAAAGCATTTAAAAACTCTTATCGAAGCTAAGAAAAAAGGTTATAAATCCTACTTATTATTCTTAGTTCAAATTCAAGGTGTTGAAAATTTTAAAATAGCCAAAGATATTGATAAAGAATATTATGAAAGTTATTTGCTAGCAAAAAAAGCTGGTGTTAATTTTTTAGCATATAGGTGTAAAATTAGTTCAAAAGAAATTAGAATTGAAAAAAAAATAAAAATTATTAATGCCTGATTATTTAGAAAAGTTTGAAAAAATGAGGATCGCAGGAAATTTAGCTTCCAGAACTCTTGATTTATTAACAGATAATATTAAGCCTGGTGTTACTACAGATTTTATAGATAAATTAGGCTATGAATTTATAAGAGATAATGGTGGCTACTCTGCCCCACTTTATTATAGAGGCTTTAAAAAATCATTATGCACTTCTTTAAACCACGTTGTGTGTCATGGTATACCTTCAGATAGAATTTTAAATGATGGTGATGCAATCAACGTAGATGTCACAGCTATAGTCAATGAGCATTATGGTGATACAAGCAGAATGTTTTGTGTTGGTAAAACACCAGTTAAAGTTAACAATCTAATAGACGCAACATACGAATCTATGATGTTGGCAATAAAATTATTAAAACCAGGATTAAAGCTTGGAGATATTGGACATACAATACAATCTTTTGTAGAAAAAAAAGGTTTTTCTGTTGTTAGAGATTTTTGTGGTCATGGCATAAGTACAACATTTCATGAACCTCCTAATATTTTACACTATGGTCGAAAAAATACTGGCATGGAACTTAGACCTGGTATGACTTTTACTATTGAACCCATGATAAATACTGGTGAATGGGATGTAAAAATGCTTAAAGACGGATGGACAGCCGTTACAAAAGATAAATCTTTATCTGCACAATTTGAACATACCCTGGGTATTACTGAAAATGGTTATGAAATCTTTACAGAATCTGTTAAAGGTTATTCCAAGCCTCCATATTTATAACTAATGATTGAAAGATATTCTAGAAAACAACTAACTGACATTTGGTCAGAAAAAAATAAATATCAAATTTGGCTTGACGTAGAAGTTGCTGCAGCAGAAGCTATGGAAAAATTAGGTCAAATACCAAAAGGTGTTGTCTCTGTTGTAAAAAAAAGGACAAAAATTAACGTTAAAAGAATTCACCAAATTGAGTCAAAAGTTAAGCATGATGTGATTGCATTTTTAACTTCTGTTACTGAAAAGGCTGGGATTAAAGCAAGATACCTTCATCAAGGAATGACGTCCTCAGATGTATTGGACACAAGCTTAAATATACAGTTAGTCCAATCTGGTAAAATTTTACTGAATGATATTGATCAAATTTTAAAAGTCCTTAAAAAGCAGGCAAAAAAATACAAGTACACACCGTGCATGGGTAGGAGTCATGGCATACATGCTGAACCTATTACTTTTGGTTTAAAGCTTGCTTCATTTTATGAAGAATTTAAAAGAAATAGAAAAAGATTAGTTGATGCTATTGATGAGATTTCAACATGTGCAATATCAGGTGCTGTTGGAACATTTGCGAATATTAATCCAAATGTTGAGAAATATGTTGCTAAAAAACTTTCTTTAAAAATTGAGCCTATTTCAACTCAAGTAATCCCAAGAGATAGGCATGCATTCTATTTTTCAATTCTTGGTATTATAGCTGGGTCAGTAGAAAGAGTTGCAATTGAAATTAGACATTTACAAAGGACAGAGGTTTATGAACTTCAAGAATATTTTTCGAAAGATCAAAAAGGATCCTCAGCAATGCCTCATAAAAAAAATCCAATTTTAAGTGAAAACTTAACTGGCCTTGCTAGAATGGTTAGGAGTGCAGTTGTTCCTGCGTTAGAAAATATTGCCCTATGGCATGAAAGAGATATTTCTCATTCAAGTGTGGAGAGAAACATTGCTCCAGATGCAAATATAACTTTGGATTTTGCTTTAGTTAGACTTGGAAATATTCTGGATAAAATGATTGTGTATCCAAAAAAAATGATTGAAAATTTAGATTTAACAAAAGGGCTAATTTTTTCTCAAGAAGTTATGCTTGAATTAACAAAGTCTGGCTTAAGTAGAGAGCAATCTTATAAAATGGTTCAGAATTATGCAAAAAAATGTTTTGCTGAAAATTTAAATTTATTTGATGTGATATCAAGTGATGAGTTCATTATGACTAAAATTTCATCAAAGAAATTAAAAGCTATATTTAATTATACATCACATTTTAAAAATGTAGATTTAATCTTTAAAAGAGTTTTTAAATAATGAAAAAAGGTAAAAAGTTATACGAAGGTAAAGCAAAAATTATTTACGCAACAACAGACAAAGATTTAGTTATTCAATATTTTAAAGATGATGCCACGGCTTTTAATAATTTAAAAAAATCAAAAATTGAAGGTAAGGGTGTTTTGAATAATAGAATATCTGAACATATACTTACAAACCTAGAGCAGATTGGAATTAAAAATCATCTAGTAAAAAGGTTAAATATGCGAGAACAAATTATTAAATTTGTTGAAATTATTCCAATTGAATTTATTGTAAGAAATATTGCGACAGGATCTATAACCAAAAGACTTGGTGTTGAAGATGGTATGGTTTTAAAACAGCCACTATTAGAATACTGTCTTAAAGATGATAAATTAGGTGACCCACTAGTAGCTGAAGAGCATATTTTAATATTTGATTGGGCAACCAAACAGGAATTAGAAAAGGTTAAAAAAATGATTTTTAGAATTAATGATTTTATGATTGGGATGTTTAGAGGTGCTGGAATTAGATTAATTGATTTTAAGCTTGAATTTGGAAGGCTAAAAACAAACGGAAAAACAGAAGTTATTTTAGCTGATGAAATAAGCCCTGATACATGCAGGTTATGGGACGCGATTACTGATAAAAAACTTGATAAAGATCGTTTTAGAAAGGACTTAGGAGATCTAATTCCAGCTTATACTGAAGTTGCTAAAAGATTGGGAATACTTCATGAGCATTCTAATGTGAGTGCAGTTAATGTTACAAAATTAAGGCCTATCAAAAAGAAAAAATAAAATGAAAATATCAATAATTATCACACTTAAAAAAGACGTTTTAGATCCACAGGGCAAAGTTATTCATCAAACATTAGGTGGCATGGGATACGAAAATATTAAAGAGATAAGACAGGGAAAGTACCTTGAAATTGATATACAAGAAAATGACCAAAAAAAAGCTGAAGAAAAAGTGGAAGAAATGTGCAAGAAACTTTTAGCTAATTTAGTAATAGAAAATTATAAAATTATTGAGTCACAATAATAGAAAATGAATTCGTCTGTAATAACTTTTCCGGGATCTAATTGTGATAGAGATATGAATGTTGCTTTAAAAAAATTTGGTTTTAAAAATAAAATGATCTGGCATGATGATCTGGAGCTACCTAAAAGTGACTTGGTAGTTTTACCTGGTGGCTTTTCTTATGGAGATTACCTTAGATGTGGAAGTATGGCATCAAAATCAAAAATTATGAAATCTGTGCTCAACTTTGCAAAAGGTGGTGGTAACGTAATAGGTATCTGCAATGGTTTTCAAATTTTAGTAGAAGCAGGTTTGCTTCCCGGTGTATTACTTAGAAATAAATACTTAGAATTTATTTGTAAAAACATCTTTGTAAAAGTCAACAATAAGGACAACTTATTCTTTAAAGGCATTAAGAAAGAAACGCTTGAATTTCACATTGCACATAATGAAGGTAATTACTTTTGCTCGAAGGAGCAAAGCAAAGAAATAGATGACAATGATCAAATAGCCTTATTATACTCAGATAAAGCTGGGAATGTTAATGAAAATACTAACCCAAATGGTTCTATAAGAAATATTGCAGGTATTTTTAATAAAGAAAGAAATATTCTAGGTATGATGCCTCATCCTGAAAGAATGATTGATCCTGCTCTATCCGGCGTAGATGGATCAATATTTTTTGAAAACTTAATTAACAATTTAAAATAATGATAGTTAATGAACAAGTTGCAATTGATCATGGATTAAAAAAAGATGAATATAAAAAAATCTGTAGTTTGCTAAAAAGGGTTCCCAATATTACTGAGCTTGGAATTTTTTCTGCAATGTGGAATGAGCATTGTTCATATAAATCATCCAGATTTCACCTTAAAAATCTACCCACAAAAGGAAAAAATGTAATTCAAGGTCCTGGTGAAAATGCTGGTGTCATTGATATTGGTGATGACGACGCCATAGTTTTTAAAATAGAAAGTCATAACCATCCATCTTTTATTGAGCCGTATCAAGGTGCTGCAACTGGTGTTGGTGGAATTATGAGGGATGTTTTTACAATGGGTGCAAGACCTATTGCTAACCTTAACTCAATTCATTTTGGATCTCCTCAAAATAAAAAAACAAAAAATTTACTACGTGGTGTTGTTCATGGAATTGGGGGTTATGGCAACTGCATGGGTGTTCCAACAATTGCAGGACAAACTAGTTTTGATGATTCTTATAATGGTAATATTCTTGTAAATGCTATGACATTGGGATTGGTAAAAAAAAATAAGATATTTTATTCAAAAGCAGCTGGTTTAGGAAAACCTGTTATTTATGTTGGCTCAAAAACAGGAAGAGATGGAATTCATGGTGCTACCATGGCCTCCACTTCTTTTGATGAAAAAATTGAAGAAAAAAAACCTACCGTACAAGTTGGGGACCCTTTTACAGAAAAACTTTTACTAGAGGCTTGTCTAGAACTAATGGCAGGAGATTCAATTATAGCCATTCAAGACATGGGCGCTGCAGGACTAACTTCTTCAAGTATAGAAATGGCTTCCAAAGGAAATCTAGGTATAGAAATTAATTTAAATATGATTCCTTGCAGAGAGACAAAAATGTCTCCTTATGAAATAATGCTTTCAGAGAGTCAAGAAAGAATGCTTATTGTTTTAGAAAATGGAAAAGAAGAGTTAGCTAAAAAAATATTTGATAAATGGAATTTAGATTTTGCTATAATCGGCACAACAACAAAAAGCAAAAAGATTGAACTTTTTTTTGATCAAGAAAAAGTTGCTGATATTCCTATTAATATCTTAGTTGAAAATTCTCCAATGTATGATCGAAAATGGAAAAAATCTAAACTTCCAAAAAAAATAAAAGTAAAAAAAGAACAATTTAAAACTTTAAAAATAGTAAACGTTTTAAATAAAATTTTATCTAGTCCCAATGTTTGTAGCAAAAAATGGATTTGGCAACAATATGATCATACAGTTATGGGTGATACTATTCAAAAGCCTGGTGGAGATGCAGGTGTTGTTAGAGTCCATGGAACAAACAAAGCAATTGCTGCGTCAGTGGATTCTTCAGCTGTATATTGTTGGGCTCATCCCTTAAGTGGTGGTAAACAAATTGTTTGTGAAAGTTGGAGAAATTTAATTTCTGTAGGTGCAAAGCCAATTGCGATCACCAATTGTTTAAATTTTGGAAGCCCTGAAAATGAAGAAAATATGGGCGAGTTTGCAGAATGTGTCCAAGGTTTAGGAGAGGCAAGTTCTTATTTGGACTTTCCGGTAGTCTCTGGAAATGTGTCATTTTATAACCAAACAAAAGATATTGGAATAAAACCCACACCAGTAATTGGTGGTGTTGGACTAATCTCTAACTATAAAGATATGGTTACGATGAATCTTAAAGAGATAGGAAATATTCTTTTAGTGATAGGAAAAACTGGGGGACATTTAGACCAAAGTTTATTATCTAGAGATATATTAAATGAGAAAAATGGCCCACCGCCAGAGATTAATCTATTTAATGAAAAAAATAATGGTGAAACAATCTTAAAACTTGTTGATAAAAAATTTATCAAAGCTGCTCATGATGTGTCTTTGGGTGGTATCATTACTGCTTTGTCTAAAATGTGTATTAAGGGTAAAAAAGGTGCAACACTAAAAAAACCAAATTATTTAATTAGTCAATTTGAATATTTATTTGGTGAAGACCAGGGTAGATATATAATCGAAATAGATAAAAATAATCTTAAAGAAGTGGTTGAAGTACTAACTGAAAATTCTGTTTATTTTGATGAACTTGGGATTGTAAATGAAGATAATTTGATTATTGACGAAAAGTCAAAAGTAACAATTGACGATTTAATTAAATCACATACAACTTGGTTAACTAATTATATGAACAAATAATGGCAATGAACTTAAAAGAAATTGAAGTACTTATTAAAGAATCTTTACCAGATGCTATAGTCGAAATACAAGATTTAGCAGGTGATGGCAATCACTACTCTGCTACGGTGACGTCAAGCAATTTTTCTGGAAAGAGCAAAATTGAACAACATAAAATGGTTTATAATTCCCTTAAAGGAAAAATGGGAAATGAACTACACGCTTTAGCAATTAAAACAAAGGAGTAATCATGGACCAACAAACTAAAGATTTAATAAATGATGAAATTACAAAAAATGAAGTTTGCTTGTTTATGAAGGGAACACCTGATGCTCCACAATGTGGATTCTCAATGGCTGTATCCAATATGTTAAAGATTTTAGAAGTTAATTATAAGGGGATTAATGTTCTTGAAAATCAATCTTTAAGGGAAGGTATAAAAGAATATAGTGATTGGCCAACTATACCTCAACTTTATGTTAAAAAAGAATTTATAGGTGGATGTGATATTATTAAAGAAATGTATGAAAACGGTGAATTAAAAAAAGTATTACAAACAAAAAATATTAGCTATAAAAAAGATTAATGAAACAATACCTTTATAAAATTATAGTTTTTATAATTGCAACAATTTTAATTTATGAATTTACTATTGGTAAACAAATAAACAAATATACAGATAAATTAAACACTATAAGTTCCAAAGAAGGTCGAAAAGAAAGTGTTACCAAGCTAAGAGAAGAAATTAAAAAGGGTGTTAAAAAAGAACGATATTTATCTAAAGAAGATGCCAAACTAATAAATCAATTTTTAAAAAAAATTCAAAGAGAATTATCCGAAGCTAACAATTAATTGCAGTACCAAAGTTTTCCAACTACAATTTTTTGATTTGAAAAACTATATTTGTAACTCTCATTGAGGATTAAATCACAATCTTTAGGATCGGACCTTTTTAGATTACGAACATTTTGGTAAGCAAAAAAAGGTCTTATTTTAGCAGCATCCAAACTCGAATAATTATAAAAACATGAGAAATAAAAATTTTCTACATATGCAGGAGCATAAGTATTTCCATAAATGCAAGTATTTCTGCTAATTTTATTTTTTTTAGAATAATTTAGAATTTCTTTTTGCATATTTTTATTACTAATCCCCAAATAGTCAATTTCAAAATTTTTTTCTATGTTTGTAAATTTCGCAAAAGAATTTAACCACGTGTATTGATATTTTTTTAGCGCTACATTTTCAGAAATAAAAAAAAATAAAACTAATATTGAAAAAAAATAAAAAAATTTTTTGTTAAAAATGAAAATATTATAGAATGACACTAAAAATATAAGTGGAATTAAAAACATGATATGTCTTATCTCATCATACAAAGCTACATTTTTAAGTATAAAAATAAATAATATTAAAAGTACTGTTAAAGCAAAAATGCCATAATAGATTGTTTTAATACCATTGTTAAAAATTTTTTTTTCTATTATTGGATATATAAACAAACCTATTAAAACCAAAATTGGTAGTTTAAAAAAAAGCCAAATAAAAATATAACTAGATGGAAGATTCAAGGAAGACATACACTCACCTAGAGTTAAAGTACATATGTCATGATAATATTTTCCCATCCAAATGATTGAATTAAAAAATTCTGAGGGATCTAGCCAATAAATTGGGTTCAATATATAGATAAATAGAGCAAGCAAAATTACAAAAGTTACTAGAAAAAAAATGTTTTTTAAAAAGAAATTAAACAGTTTTAAATTTCTTGAATTAATTAAAATTATTATAGCAATCAAATATTCTAATAAAACTAGAATACCTGTAATTCTTATACTTATGAGAAATGCTGTAAAAAAAGAGATTAAAATTATACTTTTAATAGTAATCTTTTTATCTTCATAAAAACTCTCAATAATTACAAATAAATAATATGTACAAATTAACCAAAATGATAAAAAAGGAATATCTTTTCCATTGATTTGTGCATGACCAAAAAAATATGGGTATAAAAGAAATATGGCAGTTACTATTAAAGAAAATTTCCTGCTACCAGATATTTTTAAAGAAAGTAGATAAAAAAATATGCCAGAAATATTAAAAATTAAAAAAACTGGAAGGTGCCTAGATATATAATAAGAATAAATAAAATTAACATTGTCAATTTTTCCAATTAAGTTATGTGTTAAAAATTGAATTGGTTGTGAAAAATAATGAAAACCAATACCATGGTATTTATCTTTATAATTTAATAATTGTTGGTATCCATTATCATTATTAAAAAAACTCTTTATTGCATCAAAATTTATTTTCCAATTAAGCTGTTCGTGGTATTGATCATGTGCTATTCCATTGGTAATAGACAAATAAGCACCCACTATAAAATAAGCAAGATAAACAATAACTATTAATGTGTTTCTTAAATTTAACATCTTTTAAAAACACATAGTAATGATTTTCCAAATTTATTAAATGTTAAAAAATCAATAAATTTAGATATTGGCATTAATAAATTCCATAAATATATTTTATTTTTTAAATTAGTTTGTTTTAAAAAAAATATTTTATTTAAAACTAAAAATAAAAAACCCATGCTGTCATAATAAGCTAGTTTTTCAATTTTGAGATTCGTTTTTTTTTCTAACTTAAGGAAGTCTTGTTTGTTATATCTTTTATAGTGACCAACAGATTTATCAAAGCTGCTATAAAAAGCTTGATATGCTGGAACGCTAAATATTAAATACCCATTTTTATTAAGTTTTTTTGATGCATCTTTTATTTCTTTTAAATCATTTTTTATATGCTCCAAAACATCATAATAAATTATTGTATCATATTTTTTTTTAATATCTTTAATTGTTTTTTTTTCTATTTTTATTTTTTTATTAAAATATTTTTTTTTTAAAATTTTAAAAAGTTTTTTTTCTGGTTCTATAATCGTTATATCATTTGCAAGTTTTTTATAAAATGGAATCAAGCCACCCTTACCAGCTCCAACCTCAAGAAATTTACCCTTAATAAAATTTTTAACTAATGATATTTGATATTTTCTAAAATTAGAGGCTGAGTCAAAATGCTCTAATTCAAATCCATCATATTGGATTATTTTCATTTAATTTTTTTATCTAGAGTAATATTCAATAACTAGATTTGGTTCCATAACAACTGGATATGGAACTTCTTCAAATTTTGGAACACGAACAAACGTAACTTTTTTATTCTTTTCATCAAGTTTGATATACTCGGGCGTTTCTCTTTCTTTGTTTGCTAATGCAATATCAATAAACGCTAACTGTTTAGATTTATCTCTAATTTCAATCGTGTCTTCCTCTGCAACAATATAGCTTGAAATATTCACTTTTTTACCATTAACTTTTACATGGCCATGGTTAATAAGCTGTCTAGCTGAAAATACTGTTGTTGAAAATCTTGCTCTGTATACAACCGAATCAAGTCTTCTCTCAAGTAATCCTACTAAATTTTCACCTGTATCACCTTTTTGCATAGCGGCTTTTTTATAAATATTTCTGAATTGTCTTTCATTAATATTACCATAATAACCTTTTAATTTTTGTTTAGCTTGTAGCTGAATTCCATAATCAGAAGGTTTTCCTTTTCTACCTTGGCCGTGTTGGCCAGGACCATAATCTCTTTTATTGAAAGGACTCTTAGGTCTACCCCATAGATTAATTTTTAACCTTCTATCTATTTTATGTTTAGAACTTATTCTTTTTGTCATTTGATAGTTGGGGTTATAAACTTACTCCTTATTTTGTCAATCAACCTTTTTTGGCCAAACTAGCAAATACACTAGATAAAATACGTGTTTCTTTCTCAGATAGCTCCATTTTATAAAAAATACTTCTTAAATTTTCTAACATTTTGGGTCTTTTTTCTAATTGCTTAAAAAAATTTTTTTCATCTAATTTTTTTATACAAAGGTTAGTCATTGCCTGGACGTCCTTTTTGCTAGCTAAAGATATTTTTTCAGATTTATTGTATTTTCCACCTTTAAGTTTAATTATACGTGCCACCTTATGGGCAATGATAATGACACTATGGGATAAATTTAAAGATTTAAACTCCGAATTTGAAGGTATTTGCATGGTATAATTAGCATAACTGATTTCATTATTAGACAGTCCTGAAGCTTCTGAACCAAATAAAAAAGCGATTTTTTTGCTAAAATCAATTTTAATTAAATCGTCTAATTGAATATGTTTAATATTTTTGTTTCTGAATCTTGCAGAAGTCGCGATCACATAGTCTACTTTCTTAATAGCAGATTCTAATGTGTCATGAACCTTACTTTTAATAATAACATCTTTTGCACCAACAGAGGTTGCTAAAATTTTATCATTTGGAAAAATTGGTTTTGGGTTAACAATAACTAATTTTTTGAAATTAAAATTTTTAATAGCTCTGGCACAAGCACCTATATTTTCTGATAATTGAGGTTGATGCAAAATAAATGAAATATTATTAAAAGACATTAAAGACTTGCTGGAGCATTATCTTTAAATAATTTATAATCTAAACTATCTATCAAAGCTTTAAATGATGCATCAATTATATTTGTTGAAACACCAATAGTAAACCAATTCTTTCCATTTGAATCTGTACTTTCAATCGATACTCTAGTTACAGCTTCTGTTCCAGTGTTTAAAATTCTAACTTTATAATCAACTAACTTGAGATCTTTTAAATATTTTGTATATTTGTTTAATCTATCTACATTTTGTCTAATAGCGTTATCTAAAGCATTGACAGGACCGTTACCCTCACCTTCACACATAATTTTTTCACCATCAACTTCTAGTTGGGCCTTTGCTAATGAAATAATTTTTCCTGAGGCATATTTTTTTACAGAAACATCATATTCATTTATTAATATGTATCTTGGTATTTCACCTATGATTCTTCTAGCCAATAACTCAAAAGAAGCGTCTGCTCCATCATAGCTATATCCTATGAATTCTCGATCTTTTACTTCTTCTAAGAGTTTTTTAATTTTTGGATCACTCTCTTCTATTTCAATTCCAATAGTTTTTAATCTAGATAGAATATTTGATTTACCTGATTGATCTGAAACAACGATATTTCTGGAATTACCAACATCTTCAGGGTTTATGTGCTCATATGTTTTGGGATCTTTTTGAACAGCCGAAACATGTAGTCCACCCTTATGAGAAAAGGCAGCGGCACCGACATAAGGTAGGTGCTTATTTGGTTTTCTATTCAAAATTTCATCTAAAAGTCTTGAACATTGTGTTAAATTTTTAATATTTTTGGGTTTAATTTGTATTTGAAATTTAGATGAGAAATCTTTCTTTAAAAAAAATGTAGGAATTAATGACATTAGATTAGCATTACCACATCTTTCACCTAAACCATTAATTGTTCCCTGTATCTGTCTTACACCAGCCCAAACTGCTGCTAGTGTGTTTCCCACAGCATTTCCAGTGTCATTATGAGCGTGTATACCTAAGTTTATTCCAGGTATCACCTTAGATACTTCGAAAACTATATTTGTAATTTCATGAGGTAAAGTTCCACCGTTAGTATCACACAAAACTATCCATCGTGCACCTTGATCAAAAGCTGCTTTAAGACAGGATAATGCATATTTTGGATTAGCTTTATATCCATCAAAAAAATGTTCTGCATCAAACATAAATTCTTTTTTTTCTTTAACAAAATGTTTAGCACTTTCACTAATATTTTCTAAATTTTCCTCATTAGAGATGCCTAATGCAATATCAACATGAAAATCCCAAGATTTACCAACCAGACAAACTGCTGGTGTATTTGAATTTAAAAGAGCAGACAGACCAGGATCATTATCAGCACTACGACCAGTTTTTTTAGTCATGCCAAAAGAAGTTAGTTTAGCATTAATAAATTTATGTTTTTTTTGAAAAAACTCTGTATCTGTTGGATTTGCCCCCGGCCATCCACCTTCAATATAATCAACACCCAGATTGTCTAATGCGGATGCAATTTTCACTTTATCATCTACTGAAAAGTCAACTCCTTGAGTTTGCGCTCCATCTCTTAGAGTTGTGTCAAATATATATAGTTTTTCTTTACTCATTTTAATTTCCAGGTGGTTTTACCATCTTTATTTATAATTTCTATACCATTATCAAAAAGTTCTTTTCTAATTTTATCTGACTCTCTGTAGTCTTTATTTTCTCTTGCTTTATCCATTAATTTAATCCTTTCGTCTATTACTTTGCCTTCTAAAGTCATTGATTTAAACCTTGTGTATAACCAATCCTCTTTAGATTCCAAAAGCAGACCTACAAGGTTACAGGCAGAAATAAAAATTTTAGTATCATTTTCATTGCCATTTACTGTTTTTTCAAAAAGTTTGTGGAGATTTGCAATGTAGCCTGGTGTGTTTAAATCATCATATAACGGTTCTAAAATATTACCAGGAATTTTAACAGGCTTTTCTAAAAGTTTTTTTTGAATTGATTTAGGAGGAAAATAATTTTTTTTATCTACCCCATCATACCACTTCTGAATTGTATTTTTTGATGACTGGTAAAGGTTTTTATTCCAATCTAATGGCTGTCTGTAATGAGAGCTCATCAAAGCTAATCTCAAAACTTGTCCAGCACCCCAATCTTTAATTTGATTTATTGATAAAATGTTACCTTGAGATTTGGCCATTTTTTCATTTGATAGAGTAATGAATCCATTATGGACCCAATAATTTGCAAACATTTTAGTATCATTTGCACATCTCGATTGTGCTATTTCATTTTCATGATGAGGAAAGATTAAATCTATACCACCCCCATGAATATCAAATTGGTCTCCTAAATATTTTTTTGACATTGCTGAACATTCTAAGTGCCAGCCAGGTCTACCTTTTCCCCATGGTGAATCCCAAAATGGCTCATCATCTATAGATGGCTTCCATAAAACAAAGTCTTCAGCATTTCTTTTATTTTCAGAAACTTTTATTCTTGACCCAGCAATTAAATCTTCTAAATTTTTGTTTGATAATTTTCCATAATCCTTGAACTTTTTTACCTCAAAATATACATGGTTACTTTTTACATAAGCAAAATCTTTTTTTATTAAATCAGAGATCATTTTGATCATTTCATCTATATGATCAGTAGCTTTAGGCTCTTTGCTTGGTGACTCTAAATTTAAAAAATCACAATCATCTTTAAAATTTTTAATAAATTTATTTGTTAAATCTTGAATAGAAATTTTATTATCATTGGCTGATTTTATTATCTTGTCATCAATGTCAGTAATGTTTCTTACATATTTAACTGAATCATTACCATATTTGTGTTTTAAAACTTTGAATAAAATATCAAAAATAACCAATGGTCTTGCATTACCTATGTGTGGGTTATCATAAACTGTTGGACCACATACATACATTCCAATTTTTTTTACGTTTAAAGGAACAAATTTTTCTTTTTTATTACTTAAATTATTTGTTAAAAAAATATCTATACTCATTACTTAAGGATTATACTTTAATTATAGATTTGTGAATCTATAAGATTAGTTGGGAATCTTACAAACTGGGATTGGCTCCATTTTATGTAAGTTCATTTTTCTTATTTTTTCATATTTTTCTCTATTTTTTGAATTTGTGTTATTCATTGCTTCCTCTAACTCTTTATATTTAAGTCCTAGTTGACCTTCATCTGTTCTTCCATCATCCCACAATCCGTCCGTGGGTGTGGCATCAATAATTTCCTTTAATATATTAAGCTCTCTACCCATATCCCAAATTTCTGTTTTGTTGCAATCTGCAATTGGAGATATGTCAACTCCACCATCTCCATATTTTGTATAGAATCCTACTCCAAAATCTTCTACTTTATTTCCAGTTCCAACTACGATACCTTTATTAGCAGCAGCTACTTGGTAAAGTGTTGTCATTCTTAGTCTTGCTCTTGAGTTTGCCATTCCTAGATCACTATCAAATTTAGATAAGCTATTTTCGAATGTTTCAAATAGCTTATCTAAATTCACTGTATGTGCTTCAACATTATCAAATTTTTTAAGTAACCACTCTTGATGTTTAATACTTAAGTCGTGTTGTGTAGACTTTTGTTTAATTGGCATTGATAAAACGATTGTTCTTATACCTGTCATGGCACTTAACGTGCTAGAAACTGATGAATCTATACCACCAGAAATTCCTATAACCAAGGATTGTGCCTTACTTGGCATCATCTCAGTATAATTTTTAATCCAATTACTTATGAATTGTGCTTTTTCTAAAGGTTTCATTTTTATAAAATTTAAACAAAATTGCTTTTAATACAATTTATTAAGATGCCACTTTAATATTTTTATTTGAATATGTGGTGTTTTTTTTAATTTCATCAGAAATTAAAAATGCCAGTTCGAGAGCTTGATTGGCATTAAGTCTTGGATCACAGTGTGTATGATATCTATCAGATAAATCTTGATCTGATATCTTTTGTGCACCACCAGTACATTCAGTTACATCTTGACCAGTCATTTCTATATGTAAGCCGCCTGCATAACTTCCTTCACTTTGATGGCATTGAAAAACATTTTTAACTTCTTTAACCACATTATTAAATGGACGAGTTTTATATCCAGAAGTAGCTTTTATTGTATTTCCATGCATCGGGTCACATGACCAAATTACATTTAAGCCTTCTTTTTTTATAGATCTAATTAGTTTTGGCAGATGTTTTTCAACATTCTCACTACCAAACCTTGAAATTAATGTGATTTTACCTTTTTCATTGTTAGGGTTAATTCTGTTGCATAAATTAATTAAGTCTTCACTTTTAAGGGTAGGACCACATTTAATTCCAATAGGATTCTCAATACCTCTACAAAATTCAACATGTCCACCATCTAATTGTCTAGTTCTATCACCAATCCAAACAAAGTGAGCAGAAGTGGCATGGTGCTCACCAGTTATGGAATCTACTCTTGTCATTGCTTGTTCAAATGGAAGTAATAGAGCCTCGTGCGATGTCCAAAAATTTACAGTTTTTAACCTTCTATTAAAATCTGAGTTAATTCCACATGCATCCATAAATGCTAACGCATCTGCAATTTTATCTTCTAACTCTTTGAATTTTTTTCCTGTAGGTGTTTTTTTAATAAAACCTAAATTCCAAGTATGAACTTTTTTAAGATCTGCAAATCCTCCATGGGAAAAAGCTCTTATAAGGTTAAGAGTTGAAGCAGATTGAGAGTATGCTTTAAATAGTCTCTTTGGATCAGGTACTCTTGATTTTTCATTAAATTCCATACCATTAATATTATCCCCTAAATAACTAGGCAATTCTACACCATCCATATTTTCAACTGGTGAACTTCTTGGTTTAGAAAATTGTCCCGCTATTCTTCCTAGTTTAATTACAGGAACAGAGGCTGAGTAAGTGAGCACCAAAGACATTTGTAGTATCAATTTAAATGTATCTCTAATGTTATCAGGATGAAACTCTGCAAAACTTTCTGCACAATCTCCTCCTTGTAATAAAAATGCTTTTCCATCAACAACTTGAGCAAGCTGTTCCTTCAAGTGCCTTGTCTCACCTGCGAAAACTAATGGAGGAAAATCATTAATTTTATTAAGAACTCCATCCAATTCTTTTTTATCCGGATACTCCGGAATATGCTTTACGGGATAATTTCTCCAGCTATTTATTTTCCAATTTTTCATATTCAACTTAGAAGTGTTCTAGCAGAGTTTAGTGATTATTCAACTATCTCAATTTAACTATTTAAAGGGATTAATTAATAGTAATTCTTTATCCAAACTCACTCAACCGTAACTGATTTTGCCAGATTTCTTGGTTTATCAATATCGTATCCTTTTTTAAGTGCTGAATAGTAAGCTAACTTTTGTAAAGGAATTGTTAATAAAAATGGTAGTAAGTCAGCATTAGTGTTTTCGACCTCGATGGTTTCCCAGATATTCTCTGACACAACTTCGTCCTTATTTTTACTAGTAATCAATAAAACTTTTGCACCTCTTGCTATAACTTCCTGCATATTTGAAATTGTTTTTGGATAATAGTTATCTCTTGGAGCTAAAACTACTACTGGCATTCCTTCCTCTATTAAAGCTAATGGACCATGTTTCATTTCACCAGCTGGATATCCTTCTGCATGAACGTAGGCTAATTCTTTTAATTTAAGAGCACCCTCTAAAGCTATAGGGTAAGAAAAACCTCTTCCTAAAAACATCGACCCTTTAGCATTAGTGAATGCACTCGAAACTGTTTGAATTTTGCTTTCGGTCAACAGTGTTTTTTCAACAAGCTTTGGTAATATTTTTAAGTCTTTAATTTTACTCATATACCTGTCTTTATCTAAATCTTTTCTTAAAAATGCTAATTTCAATACCAAAATATACAGTACAAGCATTTGTCCTAAAAAAGCTTTAGTTGAAGCTACTCCAATTTCTGGTCCACAATGAATTGGTAATACAAAGTTAGAATCTCTAGCTATTGAACTCTCAATCACATTCACCACACAACAAGTTTTCATATCATTTTTGTTACATAGGTCTAAAGCAGCATAAGTATCTGCTGTCTCTCCTGATTGAGAAACAAAAATATATAAATTATCTTTTTTAAATCTATTATTTCGATATCTAAACTCTGAAGCAATATCAATTGTAACATCTAATGTTGTTAGTTCTTCAAACCAATATTTAGCCATTATACATGAATGATATGCCGTTCCACATCCTATTAGGGTTATGGAAGAAATTTCTTTAAAATCCCAAGGAAAATTATAAATATTGATATCGTTATTAATAGTATCGATATATTCTTTAATGCAATTTTTTAAAGTTGTTGGCTGTTCTTCAATTTCTTTTGCCATAAAATGTTTAAAATTACCTTTTTCATAATTTTGTTCATCTGTAGATAGTTCTAAAACTTTCTTATTAACTTTAGTTCCATTTTCATCAAAAAATTCAACTTGTTCCTTTTTTAAAATACAAAACTCACCATCATTTAAGTATGAGATCTTATTAGTCATTGATTTTAGAGCATAGGAATCTGATCCTAAATAATTTTCATTAGTTCCATACCCCACTGCTAGTGGAGAGCCCCTTCTAACACCAACAATTAGATCTGGTTGATCTTTAAAGATTATGCCTAAAGCAAAACTTCCGTGAAGTTGATTAAGCATTTTTAATATTGAATTTTTTAAATCATATTCTTTCAGATATTCGGTAATCAAATGAACTATTACTTCTGTATCTGTTTGTGATTTAAATTTATGCCCCTCGCTAATTAAATATTTCTTTAGAATTGTAGAGTTTTCTATAATTCCATTGTGAACTACAGAAACTGTTTCTGATGAATGGGGGTGTGCATTAACAGTATTAGGTATTCCATGAGTCGCCCACCTAACATGACCTATACCAACAGAACCCAACATGCCCTTAATAGCAAAATTTTTTTCTAAATTTTCAACTCTACCCTCAGATTTAACTTCGTTAATTACTCCATCTGATAAAGTTGCAATTCCAGCAGAGTCATAACCTCTATACTCTAATTTTCTAAGTGAATTTATAATTGAAGATGAAACTGGTTTATTGCTAGTGATGCCTATAATTCCACACATATATTGTTTATTTTTTTCTTTTATAATTTGCTATTTCAACTTGATTGGCTCTAGTTAAAGTTAAGGATTTTTTTCTAACATCTTTTGTTATTACAGATCCCGCACCAATAATGCTACTCTCATTAATCGTAATTGGTGCAACTAAAGATGAATTGGAACCTATAAAAACATTATCTTTGATTTTTGTTTTATTTTTTTTAGCACCGTCATAGTTGCAAGTAATTGTGCCTGCTCCAATGTTAACATCTTTTCCTAGTTCACTGTCACCTACATAGGATAGATGGTTAACTTTTGATTTTTTACCAATTGTACTTTTTTTTACCTCCACAAAATTTCCTATTTTAGACCCTTCCTCTAAAACTGTACCTGGTCTTAATCTTGCATAAGGTCCCACTTCAACTTTATTATTAATCTTACAATCTTCTAGATGCGAAAATGAATTTATAGTTACAT
>Ga0209709_10001661_pt1 | contig 20273 bp, 20 predicted proteins | sample ArcticOcean_MG_C_2_FD_187435 | JGI IMG/M metagenome (GOLD analysis project Ga0209709, IMG submission 187435) | Marine microbial communities from western Arctic Ocean - ArcticOcean_MG_CB4_136 (SPAdes) (version 2) | ecosystem: Environmental > Aquatic > Marine > Oceanic | place: Arctic Ocean...
AGCTGTGAAGCTACCGGTTTACAGGCAGATTATATCCGCGATGGATTAAAGTATGATGTTTGGAAAGCTAACATGTATAAGTGTTTCCGTGAAGCTAAACTTGGCGGTGTTAATATTATGATGACTATCAATAGTCTGTGCCTGTTTAGCATAACTGATTTTCTCAATGATGTATATGAGATGAAAGAGTTCACCGGCACAAGTGCGCCTGTTGTTAGTCTAAATCTATTACGCTTTCCTAGCTTTCAATCACCACTCGCTTTGCCAGACCATATTAAAGATTATCTTAGAAAAAATATTGAAGATTGGTGGTCTGTTGCTAAACTATTGCCTAAGTGGCATGACTTTGAGCGGGCTAGCATTGATAGATTGATTGACTATCTTGTTACTGTCGATGCACCTCACCGAAGAACCAGTGACAAGGTGGCTTTACATAGAGACTTCAAAACATTCTATAAACAGTATGATGAAAGGCGCGGTCTGTCGTTATCTGTATTTCCTAAGATACTCACTGATTGGGTTGAGAGTATTCCAACAACTGAGACTATACAACTAGTCGATCTTATTGATGGTGATAGTACTCGACAATATGATAATGATCCTGACTTGAAGAAAGTAGCTAAAGATGAAGGTTGGAATCTGAACCCCGATAGTAAGAATATCGACAAGCCGCTTGCTACTTATGACGAAGAATGATCTGTCGCCATATTTTTGCACCGCTCCCTGGACCCATACTTATGTGAGTCCTCAAGGGGAGCGCAGACTTTGTTGTGCGAGTCGGGAAGATGCTTCCTTTCAAAAGCAATATATTGATGCTGGCTCTCAGGATAATGAGTTTGCGCCCGTTACATTGAAAGAACATTGGAATAGTGATTACATGAAAGATATCCGCAAGAAGATGCTTGCAGGTGAGAAGCTATCCCAATGCGAGGTGTGTAATAATCAAATACTGAACTTACACACATACAAGCAATACTTTAATGAAACATTATTCCCACATAAAATAGCAGACATCATTGCCAAGACTGAGCCAGATGGACACTATAACGATCTTCCAGTTTCATATGACTATCGTGTTTCTAATCTATGCAATTTTAAATGTCGTATGTGTGGTGATCAATTGTCGAGCAGTTGGGAAGCAGAGAATAAGAAATACAAAGAGCCAGACTATCAAGCAGACAAGTGGTTGCGACCTGATATCCGAACTCGCATTGCATCATTTCAGACAGAAGTGTTAGAAGCAGAATTACAAGAATCGGTTGACAATAAGACTATAGAAGAAATATATTGGGTAGGTGGTGAGCCTTTGATGTTCGATAAACATTGGACTATCATGCAACAACTTGTAGACAACGGACACGCCAAGAATGTGACTGTCAGATACAATACGAATCTAAGCAGAGTCGAATATAAAGGAGTGAAACTATTTGACTTGCTACCACACTTTAAACATGTTAACATATGTGCAAGCATTGATGGAGTAGGTGAAATTGGTGAATATATTAGAACGGGTCTTAAATGGAGCGATTGGCTCGAAAATTTTAAAATGGGTTTACCTCTCATTAGTCGTTTTGGTAGTGACGCCATGGTTTTTGATGTCACTCTTACTACTCCTGGCTTTTTTGCCTTAAAGGAGTTGTTCGATGTTGTTACTGAATTGAATGTAAAATCGTACTTCAAGTTCACTTTTGCATTCGATCCATCTGTTGTTATGAGCCCAATGTGTTTGCCTAGAGACATTATGGAAGAACATGTCTATGATTTACTTGGTTACATTGAGCCCAGAATGACAGAGAAGACCCATGTGTACAAGAAGTCTTTGGTTAACATGTTACAACGACAGACATTTGATGAAGAGTTTGCAGATGTTAAACAAGGGTTAAAACGAGGTAAAGGATATATGAAATATCTTGACAGTGTACGAGCAGACAAGATTGAATTCAGAGATACGTTATCAGTATCAGCAAAGGAATGGTGGGATGGGATCTAAAACATTTTGTTCTTTACCTTGGAAGCATCTTGCAACTCATCCTCACGGTGCGGTTACTCTTTGCTGTGAGTCGGATCATACTAATAGAATATCAGAGTCATTCGATAGTGGAGATTTCAAACGAGAATTTAAAACACTGCATACTACCGAATATGATTTTGATGCTATACAGAACAGTGATTCGTTTTCCACAGTAAGAAAGCAAATGCTTGCTGGCGAAGAACCAGCACCATGCACCAGATGTTTCGATTTTGAGCGTGTTGGAATAAAGTCTAAAAGACAGTTGGACAATGAGCGTCTAAATTTCACTGAAGAAGAAGCAATAAGAGTTACTAATGCTGACGGTAGTATTAATTCAGTTGATTATGAGTTTATAGAACTTAGACTTGGCAATATTTGCAATGTTGCATGTAGAACATGTAATCCTTTTTCGACTTCACGTTGGGTCAAAGATTGGAACGAAGTAAATCCAGAAAATCCACAGACCATCGACCAGAATATGTTTAACTGGCCGACTGACCAGAATTTCTGGGACAAGTTAATACAGCACTGCGACTCATTACGAATTGTTTATATTAATGGTGGCGAGCCATTGCTTATTGACAAGCACATGAGTTTCTTGCAAGATTTGATTGATCGGGATGTAGCCAAGAACATTACATTGGTCTATTCTACCAATTGCACGATTGTAAATCACGAGTACGAAGAAATATGGAAGAAGTTTAAGCATGTACAGTTGATGCTGTCAATTGATGCTCTTGGCGCACATAATCACTTTATCAGACACCCAACCAAGTGGGCTAAAGTATTAGAAACGATTAGTTGGGTAAAAGACTTATCTAAATTTGATAATATCAGCTATAACATAATGTGTACGGTTTCTATATACAATATCTGGTATCTCAAGGAGTTCCATGAGTTCTTTAAGGAAGTGCCTTACATCTCATTAAATTTCGTCACTGATCCAGCATATCAAGATGCAAGCCGCCTACCGGAAGCTATTAAACTTGCTGTATTGAAGAAGTATGTTGGATGTTCTTTCTATGATACAATAGAACAGTATCTAGGTCAGAAAGAATCAGTTAATGATCTTACGGAATTTATGCAGAAGACTCTGAAGATGGATGAACTTAGGAAGAACAACTTCAGTCAAACTTTTCCAGAACTATATAAAATGTTGACCCCCTATGTCAGATAACTTTTTCTGTGTTGCACCATTCGTTCATATGTACGGTCATCCCAACGGTGTTGTTAAGACTTGTTGTGCGGGCATAGATGACTTTGGTAGCCTGAAGACCAATTCACTTGAAGAGATTTGGCACAATGATAAGTTTACTCAATTGCGAAAAGACTTCATTGCGGGTGATGTTACCGATCTTGTAAAGAGCAATTGTGCAACCTGTGTTAACTTTGAAAAGAGTGGAATACATTCCTTGCGTGATGGATTAAATTCTGAGTTTACAAAACATGCTGTTATAGAAGAGAAGCCTGACTTGAATCTCCTCTACATAGATTTCCGATTTAATAACTTTTGTAATTTCAAGTGCAGAGGTTGTTACTACGAGTACAGTAGTTCTATTGCTAATGAAGATGCTGGTAAACCTGTACCTATAATCTTTGCGGGAAAGACTCCCGATGATCTATACAATCAGACATTGCCGCACTTAGAGTACACTAAAAAGATTTACTTTGCTGGTGGTGAGCCTCTGATACAATGGGAACATTGGAAAATATTAGATAAGTTGTTAGAACAAAATAATACTGATATTTCGCTAGTCTACAACACAAACTTCAGTACCATGAAATATAAGAATAAAAACATAGTAGATTACTGGAAACAATTCAAGAATGTGAAACTCCTACTCAGCATTGATGGGATGGAAGAAGGCGGTGACTGGTGGAGACATGGAAACGACTGGGAGAGATTGCAGAATAATATTGAGACTGTTAAGACTGAATGTCCACACATCTCTCTAGGCGTTACTTGTACTGTTGGCTGGGCTAATCTATACACTGCGATGGACCTAATTGATTATTGCTCAGATACCCACTTAATAAATCCACAAGAAATGAATATTAATATATTACAATTTCCTGAGCCGTTTAGTGTTCAGAATGTTCCTGATTGGAAGAAGAGAGAACTTGAGGAAAGAGTTGAAAAAACTTTGTCTAAATACTTCTTATGTCATAGAGACTCTTTGCTATCTAGCAATCTCCGTGGACTAATAAATTTTATGTGGGAAACTAGTATTACTGATGAAACAGTTTACAAGGATCTTATAGTAGGACCGTGGAATGGACTTGTTACACATCGAGACATTCTACGCAAAGAAAGTTTCTTTGAGACTTTTCCAGAGCATATTAATATGAAGGAATTATTGAGTGAATCAGTTAGTTGATGATGTAACCAAATCAGTTCGATCTGCATACGGCGGTTCGGTTGATGATATATTCCCCATACATAACTCCTCTGCTTGTCAATTTAAGTGGTCTTGGAGTACTATCTTTTTATCTCACGGCACAACAACTAGTTGTCACCGATGCAAACATCTTACGTTCAATAAAGATACCATAAAAAACTTTCACAATCTTCCCGCAAAGATAGACGATAGAGAGAAGATGTTAAATGGCGAGTGGAACGACAATGGGTGTTCTTATTGTAAGAGGGTAGAAGATGCTGGTGGCAAGAGTGAAAGGACTGCTTGGATTAATGGTCGAGATTTAGTCCCACCTGAATTCACAGATACTGAATATCCCACTAGTGTAACTCCTCGATTGCTAGAAGTTTACTTCACTAACCTATGCAATCAGGCTTGTACTTATTGTTCTCCTCAGTTTAGTTCTGTCATAGAAGCAGACGTTAAAAAGAATGGTCCCATTCATGGTGCAGTAGACTACACTCTACGACCAATACATCCAGACTACGACATATACTTAGAAAAATTCTGGGAATGGATGGAAGAGAATGGGCATCATCTATATGAGTTTCAGATTCTAGGTGGTGAGCCTATGTATCAGCCAGAGTTTGTGCAATGTCTTGATTTTTTTGAGAAGAATCCAAACCCTAAGCTGACATTCAGAATTTTCAGCAACTTAAAACATACCCAGAAGAAATTTACTGCTCTAATTAAGCGAGTCAGAAAACTCCAAGACGATGGTAAGATTAAGAAGTTTCAAATTATTGCAAGTATGGACTGTTGGGGACCGCAGGCAGAATATGCCAGATATGGAATGAATTTAAAGAACTGGGAAACCAATCTACGCACAGCACTAGAACATAAGATCGAAGTTAATATTCATATGACCATAAGTCCTCTGACATTACCTACTATGGCTGAGTTTATGAGAAAGATATATCAGTTTAGAAAAGAATATAATACTGGTTTATATATGAGTTCAAACACTATTAATAATCCTAAGATGTTCGATCCATATGTCTTCGGTAACAAGTTAACACCTTACGTACAGGATGCAATCGATGAGTTGAGTGATCCGGCAGATCAAGAACAGCGCGAATGCTTGCAGGGCATGGTAGATGCACTTACAAATAACAATAGGGTGCAACTTCAACATATTAAAACATTCAGAGTTTTCTTGGATGCAATGGATGAAAGAAGAGGGAAGGGTAAAGTCTTGAAGCGATTGGCAGATTGGCGTATACTCTATCCAGAGATCAATGTGATGGTAGAAGAAATTTTGAGGGATATAATTGCGTAATCCAATTGAAATAAGCCTGATGACATACGAACAAGGAGAGAGAATAATTTCTCTACTTGAGGCTCTTGTAGGCGTATCAGATGTACATGCGAGTCAGTCTGTTGTTAATAAAGCCTTTCCTTTGTTTCCCGATATTGCTTTTCCTGCTAAAGGAAGGTACGAGAGACATGAGTATAAGCCCAGAACATTTAATCTTTACTATGATAGATTCAGTGAAGCTATCGAGCATGAAAACCCAAATCCGAATAACAACCAACATAACATGCTAATGCCTTCAAACTGCTCATTGCAGACTGCACCAATAGAAGCGGTTTGTAACATCGCCACCATGATGGATAGATTGAATCTTCCTGTGCAAAAATTTGATGTACAGAATGTCGAATCTTTGGAAGAATTACAGAATGATGAAAACGCAAATATCTATCCCGTTGATATTTGGTCAGGTCCTCACCAACGTTACCATGAGATAGGACAAATAATTGCCAACATATCTGATGACGCTAAAGAATTAATTAGGAGTGGTAAACTATCACTATTGTTATCATGTGACGGTGAAGCGTTTAGTGCAGATGAACACCAGTGGTTCAGAAGACTAACGGAAACAATCATTGCATATGGGTTAACAGAAGCCAAAATAGTTCTTACTTGTGCTGACCTAGATATACAGCAGAACTATCAGTTGTGGTCTGAGGCAAACAAAGACATCACAGAAAAGTTTCAATTCAGAAAAGTTCTTGGCATAGATTATTTTGCAACGCAGTATACCGAACAGTTCTTAACCAGAACGGGAAGAATGAATTATGAAAATCTAGAAGGAACACTATTACCACAGAAAAGATATAACGAGGATATGATTCAAAAAGAAATTATGATGACGGTGCCAAGTGCAAGCGAGAAGACTACTGACTTCATGTGTTTAAATGCAGCCTCAAGACCACATCGAATTGCAATAGTATCGGAGTTGCAACGACTGGGATTACAAAATAACTTTATTAGTCTTCTATGGAGATATCAGCCTAGTCCTTCTATTTCTGGAATGAAATTTCAAACTAGAATGATCACCGAGGGCTATTTTAAGTTTGAGTCACAAAAAGAATACTTTCTCAAGCATTATGATGAAGATAGAATGTCCAAAGTGGTTCAGTTAGACATGGGTGTTGGGACATTGGGAGAAGACGACAGGGCTTACACTTCTAAGTATTTCAAAGAATCGTACTTTAGTATAATCACTGAAACACAATTTGGCATAACAAAAAGTGCATATGACCATGCCGCCAATGGTGATATATGTTTACCATATAATAGAACTTTCATGTTAACAGAGAAAGTATATAAACCTATTGCCAATTTTCATCCTATCATTATAATGGGATGTCCAGGAACATTGCAGTATTTGCGGGATGAAGGTTACAAGACTTTCCCTGAGATGTTTGATGAGTCATATGATAAGATAGAAGATAAGAAAGAAAGATTTTGTGCTATCGTGGGTGAAATTGAAAAATGGACATCTTATTCTGAAGAAGAAAAGGCACAAAGATATAATGCTGTTCGTGAATCGCTACGATATAATCATGAATTATTCATTGATAAATATACTTCACTGAGAGAAAGACATTCACAATACTATAATTGTATTGGAACCTGCTTAAAATGAAACTGACAATGGGAAAGTGATATGAAGATTGGATTTATTGGCTTTGGTAAACTTGGGCAGCCATGTGGCGAAGTTATACAAGATAAAGGACACGATGTTGTTTACTATGATGTGAATAGTGAGATAGACACATCTGTAGTTGAATGTGCGACAATAGAGTTGTGTGTCTCGGATAGAGACATTGTTTTCATTGCGGTTCCTACTCCTCACGATACAGCATACGATGGAAGTTCGCCAAGCGCATCACTGCCTCCAAAAGATTTTGACTATACTACAGTCATAGAATGTGTGACCGAAGCTAACAGATTCATGCATAAGAATCAGTTGTTGGTTCTTATTAGTACAGTACTTCCTGGCACTGTTCGATCTCAGTTTGTGCCTCTTGTAACCAACACCCGGTTCGCATATAATCCATATCTTATCGCTATGGGGACTGTTGCTTGGGATATGGTTAATCCTGAGATGTTAATGATAGGCACAGAAGATGGATCAGAAACTGGTGATGCGAAACAGCTAAAAGAATTCTATGATACAATCATGGAAAATGATCCTAGAGTCATCATAGGTACATGGGATGAATGTGAGTGCATCAAAGTTTTTTATAATACATTCATTAGTGCTAAGATCGGTCTTGTAAATATGATACAAGATGTTGCTGAGAAACAAGGCAACATTAATACTGATGTTGTTACTAGTGCATTGCGAGACAGTACAGATAGAATAATGGGTCCATCTTACATGAAAGCCGGGATGGGTGATGGCGGTGCATGTCATCCCAGAGATAATATAGCATTGCGTTTTATGGCTGATAAGCTAGACTTGAAATATGACTTGTTTGGTGCTGTAATGCATTCACGCGAGATACAAGCAAGTAATATGGCACAAGCTATAGCTATGTCTGGTGATAAAATAGCATTTACCTCTGATTCATACAAGCCCTTTGTTCCTTACACCAACGGTAGCTATAGTCTATTGGTTCAGCACTATGTCAAACAGTGTGGAGCAACAATAGTAGCCATGTATGAGTGTCCAGATGTTATCGTCCGGGTACATGAGTCAGATGTCATTCCGGAACATCAGGGAAATATAACGGTGTTCGATCCTTGGAGAAGTTATCGAAGCAACGAATACACAGTAATATCATACGGAAATACTCGGGAGACATCAAATGAAAAAGTTATGGAATAAAGTAAAGACCTGGTGGCTGAAACGCAAGTTGAAACGCGAATATAAAAAACGAATTGAAGAGTTAAAGAAAAGAGATCCTTTTATATATGATTAGATGGGGAATTAGTGCAGGTACACATGATGCTTCTATTACGGTAATGCGCTCTGACAGAGTTGTGTTTGCCGCTCACTCCGAGCGGTACTCCAAAGTCAAGAATGACAAAGACCTAGATGTTAAACTAATACGAGAGGCACTCGCATTCGGCTCACCTGAAGTGGTATACTGGTACGAGAACCCTATTTTGAAAGCAACCAGAAAACTATATGCTGGTCAAGACAATATATGGTTGAGTCCGAAGAAGTATCTCGCAAAGTATGGGATTACTGCACCAATCAAATGGGGCTATCATCACGCTAGTCACCACGCCGCTGGGTACTATACTCGCCCATATGATTTTAATGATTGTGCTGTACTAGTCATTGATGCTATAGGTGAATGGACAACAACAAGCATGTGGAAGAATGATGTCAAGATATGGTCAGCCAATTATCCTGCTTCACTGGGATTATTCTATTCAGCGTTTACAGCCAAGATAGGTTTACAGCCAAACTGCGATGAGTATATTCTTATGGGTATGGCGGCATATGGTAATCCTCATAGATTTTACACAGAGTTAAAAGATATCTGTATTGATGGTGTAAACTTGCACAGAGGTGCCAGCTGGTGGCGACCAGAGTTGACTGAAGCAGATTACTTTGATGTTGCCGCTGCCGTTCAGAGAATATATGAAGAGTACTTTGTTTCTTTATTAGCTAAAGCCAAAGAACTTACTGGCGCCGACAAGTTAGTATTCATGGGTGGTTGTGCATTAAATTGTTTGGGTAACAGACTAATTCCAAACTACTTTAAGAGACATTGGATTATGCCCAATCCTGGTGATGCCGGCTCATCACTTGGTGCTATTCTTGCACATACAAAGAAACACATAAATCTTAGTGGACCATATCTTGGACATCTTATTCAAGGTGATTATCCTGTCGTTGAGGCACTAAAAGAATTGACAACATGTGGTGTAGTTGGAGTTGCAAATGGTAGAGCAGAGTTCGGACCAAGGGCATTGGGCAACAGAAGTTTGTTTGCTGACCCACGCGGTGTTAAAACAAAAGATGCTATCAATGCTATAAAACAAAGACAAGAATTCAGACCATTTGCTCCTGTGATAAGAGCAAAAGATGCTGGTGATTACTTTGATGTTGAGCCAGGATTTCAATCGGCATATATGCAACGTATAGTAAAATGCTTGACACCAGACGAATATCCTGCTATTGTACACAAAGACGGAACAAGTAGAGTACAGACTGTCACTATGAATCAGAACCCAGGTCTGTATAAACTCTTGACCGCATGGAAGGAAAAGACAGGTTGTCCTATGCTATTGAATACTAGTTTGAATATTAAGGGCATGCCCATTGTTAACACCATTGAAGATGGTCAAGATTTTGAAAGGAAGTATGGTGTCAAGGTTTTTTAATATTCCAGTATGCTGGACAGACGAACATAAATCACTAGAATACACTCGTAAGGGTGGACCAGGATTACTATATGATGAGTCTAACAATAAGCCACTTCCCGCATATACAAACGAAATCAAATTGCAGTTTCCTTGGTTAAAAGATATCAGCATGGCATATTATATAATGATGCCAGACGCACATCTACCCAAGCATGTCGATGAATATCCGTCTTATCGACATGTATTTGGTGTGGCAAAATCTGATATTACCAGAGTATTGGTGTTTCTAGAAGATGGTGAACGAGGTCACTACCTTGAGATGGAAGGAGTGATAGTAACTAAGTGGAAAGCAGGAGATGCAGTAATGTGGACAGATGAAGAACATGCCGCTGGCAACTTCGGAATATTACCACGATACACACTACAGATTACCGGTCATGTTTGAAGCAATCACCGAGTTTGAATCTGCACTTGCTGAGTACACTGGTGCACCATACGCGGTCGCTACTGACTGTTGCACACATGCAATAGAATTGTGCTTCCGGTTAAACAGACCCAAAGACACAGTTATATTCACGCCAAATACCTACATAAGTATTCCGATGCTTTTTCATAAGTTGAAGTTGAAGTATCAATACTTTCAGCCCCATGAGTGGATAGGAGAGTATCAATTCTTCCATACAAATGTGTGGGATAGCGCGAGAATTCTAAAGCCTAACATGTATCGAAAAGCCCAGATGCAGTGTTTGAGTTTTGGATATGATAAGCCACTGTCCATTGGCAGAGGTGGTGCTATTCTGCTAGACAACTATGATGACTACTTTGCACTGAAGAGAATGACATATGATGGCAGAGACTTGTCGATTAGCCCATGGGATTCACAGGGTGAATTTCAAGTAGGGTATCATTACAAGATGACGATAGAGGAAGCTATAACTGGATTAGAAATGCTATCTACATTTGAAGGTGAGAGCCAGGCGAAAGTCTATCCAGATTTACATAAAATAAGAATACGAGATTATGAAACTTTATAGTAGTAATGAATATGATCAGTTGAAGCAGGTTATTCTTGGCACCGCAACCAATGCACACTGGCCAAGTAAATGCCCCGTCTATCGGGAATCTGAGAAAACTACAAAATGGAAAGAATCTCCTGTTCCTTCTGGTACAGTCGAGCAGTTTGTCGTTGATGAAGCTAATGAAGACTTAGAAATTTTTTCTAAAGTTTTGAAACTATGTGATGTTGAGGTCTTTCGCCCAAAAGATTTGGACTTTGCTTCCTTCGACGGCATGTATAATTACTGCCCTAGAGATAGACTTCTTGTTATAGATGATATTGTAGTTGATGCTCCTATGAAGTATCCAACCCGAATGCGAGAAATTGATGCATTGTCACATCTAATTGATAATGACATAATCTCCCCCAAATCACCTAGTGGTTCTCACAATGTAATGTTCGATGCGGCTAATATTATTCGCTTAGGTGATGGTAAACTATTGTATCTTGTAAGTGAGTCTGGTAATGTTGAAGGAGGCAAATGGCTACAGAAGAACCTTGGTAAAAAGTATGATATTGAAATACTGGATTCACATTATAGTGGTGTTCACTTAGATAGCACTATAATGCCGGTGGCTCCTGGGATAGCAATTGTTAACAGCACAAGAGTAAGTGAAGTAAAACTACCCAAACATATGAAGAACTGGGATATTATATGGATGCATAATCCAAGAAATCAATCATTTCATCAGTATCCATATGCAAGCAACTTCATAGGCATGAATGTACTTTCTGTTAATCCACAAACAGTGATATGTGATACACTGAGTGTGGAACTTAGAGATCAGTTAGATAAAAGAAACATAGAAACTATTGGTGTAACTTTGCGACATGCCAGAACATTGGGTGGCGGACATCATTGCACTACTTTGGATATGCTCAGAGTATGAGAGTACTAGTTGCAGGAGATAGTTGGACCTCGGGATATGGGGTAGAATCCCAGCAGACTTGGAATAATTACCTACCAAAACACTGGGACGTCACTAATGTGGGAGAGCCTGGCTCGGGCAACAGAAATATTGCCAGCAACATACGACATTACTTTGATGACCACGACCTCATAATAGTTGGTTGGTCATCTCCTGGAAGAATAGATGAGTGTGAAATTGAAGTACATTGCAGACCAGAAGCCAGTATGGAGCTACAAGCTAAAAGATTGGAATATTTTGAAACAGTTACTAGCGACACTTTGCGGAAAAACTTTAGTAAATATATTTTGGAGATTGAAGGATTGCCATGTAAAGTAATCCATTTCTCAGTTTTTGATGATAGTCTACCAGTAGAAGTAAAGCATTCTGTTAACATTTCGTACATGGAGTATCTTGCTAACTTAGCTGGCTATGAATTCTTACTGGATATACCAATGTGGGAATATGATTATCTACACAAGGACAATGTAGATATAGTGAAAAATATTGCCCGAAACTCAGGATGGTCAGCCGACTGGGAGTTAGCATGTTTTGAGAGAGAACTACCTAAGATACATATAGAAAGAAATCCATATCAGTTAGAATGCGGTCATCCCTCTGTACTTGGGCATGAGAAATGGGGTATGAAAATAGTAGGATTGATTGAGGAAAGAAGTATTGCAACTGAAAGTGAGTTCATCGGGTTCGACAATTACAATTTCATATCATGTGTTTATCAAGGAGAGGAGACAATATTTTGGAATAATCAACAAGAACTAAGAAAAACATTTTACTATACTTTGGATGAGTCGGAGCGTCAAGATGGAGACCCCAAACGAGATTCTATATACGATGTTATGAAAGAAGGCATTGGTTTTGATGATGATACTATGATAGTCTGTCAGCAAGGACATAAATATTTTGAAGGTGTAGATAAAGTAATAGACCATATCATTGATATTGATCCAAAGAAGGTACTATATTTCAATGATGACGCCCACACAAGATGGTTTATTGATGAGCCTAAGCCCAAAGTTCTTGCATTGGATCTTACTAAATCACCCGAAGGCTCAACTATATCGGACATTGTTCGTGGTGTTGATAGACCGTATCATGTATATGATTGTGAATATGGTGCATTAGATCATTATACTGACATTCCAGCAAAAAAATATGGATATTATGACATCTTTACCATGACATTTTATCCTGCTAATGTAGAACAGTTGGATGAGATTATTGAAGAGCATACTCAAGCTGGATTTCAGTACAAGGTATGTTGTACAAATAAAAGACAACAAGTACATCGTTTACTTGCATGTGTCTACTTGATTGATTCTCCTCATCTGGTAAAGTTAACACATTATCATAAGCCCAGACAGCGTGATATGCACTGCATGAGTTATTTCTCCGGTATGATATCAAATCCAGATAAGCCAAATACTCTGCCCACATTTCAACTGTTATCGGAAGAAATGCAGAAAAACTTAAATGATAAGTGGATGCTATTCACCTTTGCCGATCTTACATGGGACGAGAAATCAGAACATGATATTACTGGCTTTTCTCAAATGAATACAATGAAAATTGTGTCTGATTCTTTCTTGTCATTGGTTGCTGAAACTTTATGGGATACTGATGAACCATTCTGGTCAGAGAAAACTTTGAAGCCAATACTAATGTTACGCCCATTCATTTTGTTATCCACACCAGGAACACTCAAACTGTTGCGTAAGTTGGGCTTTAAGACATTCGGTAAGTTCTGGGACGAATCATATGACCTCGAGAAGAATTCAGGAAAAAGATTTGAGATGGTTATGAAAACAGTGGACGCAATAAAAGAAAAAACAATTCCGGAATTAGAAGTCATGCTGAAAGAGATGAGGTCGATTCTTATACATAATAGAAAACAGGTGAAGAAGTTGCACACAAAGAATATACAAAATGCCTAAAATACTCTACAGACAAAATAGACCAATAGAGATAAACCATATTCATGTTTATGGATGTTCCATGCCCGCTGGACATGAAATAAATGATCCACACGGAATTCCAATGTGGCTAGAAGCAGATGCGGATGATGCAAAGGCAAAGAATAAAGAACAATCTTTTGCCGCAGTCTTTGCCAATCTTATGGGCGTAGAACATACTAACAACTCGATATATGGCTCCTCTAATGGATATGCAAAGAGTTTGCTTAGTATGGATATTATTAAACAGAAGATAAAACCAAATCATGCTGTATTCTTTTGTACTACAATAATTGATAGAATTCATGCTTTTGATCCTCGAGGCGGCAAACCTTCGTCAATACAGGGCGCAGATTTAGATCAGTCATTGTTAGACCATTACAATGATTATAAGATTTTACACAATCACTTCTGGGATCTATACACAGTACTTACTCTTGTAAAGACTACTGGCGCGCCTTGCTTCTTCATTCCCATGTTTACACCGACAACTTATAATGCGATGCGAGATTATAATCATCCAATTAATCCTAAGTGTAAAGCGGTAGACATTAGAAATTGGCAAGAAATTTCCCTAATAAAGAAGATGTGTCTAGACCTAGATCCGTGTGACGCAGGCATTGAACCGTTCAATGATTGGATAATGCGTAATGAAAAGGGTAGAGGTCCGAATAGGGTGCGTAAACCCAAAGGCGGCTGGCGATATCCAGGTGGACATCCTACAGTAGAATTGCACAATATATATGGTAAAATGTTATACGATTTATTAAGTGAAAAAGCGGAAGACGCATAAATAGAAACATGAGCAATATCATAAACTTTCCAAAGAAGTATTCACCTTCTCCGACCGGTTACAGAATAAATCTGTACACCGAGGCTGAGATATCAATTGTTCTCCTATGTTGTAATATAGGAGAAGATCAGGACAGTCACAAGAAATACATGAAAAGTGACTTGAGAACACTTGACCCTATCTTTGTTATTAATCGAATGTACGAGTGCATAGACGGCACTCTCCTCTCACGCGAATCAAAGGAGACCATTAAAAAGATAACCAATTCAATTGAAGTTATCTCCCTATCAACATTATCAACCTATTCAGAGGCATAACCCTGTACTTTGCCTTATTCTTAAACTAAAAGGGACTCCAAATGGCAAGACGTAAATCTACTCTCCGTGTAGTTGACCATGAGAATTATGATGATGACGTTAGACAACCTCTAAAAAATAATCAGTGTAAGTTATCACTGAATGACCTTAAAACAATAGGAGCCATGACTGAAACACAAGGACAATTCTTTTCACAGTATAGTGCAGGTGCTACAGCAATGTTACTGCACGGAGCAGCCGGTACAGGCAAAACATTCATAGCCCTATATCGTGCATTAGAAGAAGTTCTAGAACCTCAAAGTAAGTTTGAAAAAGTAGTAATCGTTCGATCGGCAGTTGCTAGCCGTGACATCGGTCATCTCCCCGGTGACCAAGAAGAAAAAACCGCAGTCTATATGCAACCATATGTAGAGATATGCGATAAGTTATTCCCCAAGAAGAAATCCGCTTTCAAAAGACTAATCGAGCAGAATGACGTAGAATGGATGATAACCTCATACGTTCGCGGAATCACGTTGGATAAAGCTATTGTCATAGTCGATGAATGCCAGAATATGAATGACATGGAAATGAATTCTATACTGACAAGACTAGGAGAAGGTAGCAAATTATTGATGTGCGGAGACTTCAGACAGTCCGACTTATATCGAGCAAACGATAAGTCCGGATTGCAGAAGTTCATGGTCATAGCAGAAGACATGAAATCCTTCAAAATTCACGAGTTCGGACCAGAGGACATAGTTAGAAGTAAGTTCGTCAGGGAGTATATTCTTGCCAGAATGCGCTATGAAGACGAATATGGTGCATAAGCTAGTATATTCTTATAGCATAATGATCTAACAAAGAGGTTGACATTGGGTAGGTTTAGTAGTATAATATAACTAAAGAAATCGAGAACTAAGAGTTATATATTACATTATGAAAAAATTTACACACATTGAACTACCAAATCTACCCGCTTTAACCAGAAAGAATATTGACGGTAAGCGCATGTATCTAACGGAGAGTGGTGAGAGATATCCATCTGTCACCTCTGTCCTATCTGTTCGCGGTAAAGCGGGCATTCAAAAGTGGCGACAACGAGTCGGTGCTGTGGAAGCTGATAAGATATCCAAGAAAGCGTCCACGCGCGGTACCAGAATTCACGGATTATGTGAAGACTATCTTAACAACAAAGAACTACCAGAGCTGTCCATGCTGGACAGAGACACCTGGAACACATTCTGCCCCATTGTCGAGCGTATCGACAATATTCATGCAGTTGAACCATATCTCTTTAGCAATCATCTAGGAATGGCAGGTCAGTGTGATGCCATTGCTGAGTTTGATGGTAAGCTATCAGTCATAGATTTCAAGACCTCTCGTAGGGTGAAATATCACTCTCAGATATCCAACTACTTTGCACAGTGTGCCGCATACGCTATCATGTATGAAGAAATGACTGGCATTGCTATCAATCGAACTGTGGTGCTTATTGCAGTTGATGGCGACTCGCCTCAGATATTCATTGAGAAGCGCGACAACTACGTCCCACATCTATTAGAAACTAAGCGCATGTTTGATAATGGCGAAAGTGATTAGCCACTTGACAACAAGCATTATTTCTGCTATTATAAATAATAAATTCGATGATGTTAACAAGATAAGAAGTATGGACGCGGGTTCGACTCCCGCCAGCTCCACCATAAGCGTATTGTGAAAAGTAGCAGTACGCTTATGATGGGGCTGAACTGGTGATCGACATGCGACTGAAGGGTTAACGGAGAATCAGGCAATGCTGAAGCCTGTCATGTAGTAAAGAAGCAAAACCATAAATGCAAACGATGAAGTTTTTGCACTAGCCGCATAGGTTAGTTGAGGCATGGGAACCACCTTATAATCAAACGGTCCCACCACAATGTAGGAAGGATACTGTATGTTATTACTACGAGAGAAGTTAGTATATACGGCAATGTTTTTTATACTTGCCAGTTATGCAACATTAAACCTAGTTCAGGCATTCGATACGTCTGATATAATAGAAACAGAAGCAGTGGAAGAAACTGATCCACTTAAACAAATCTTTGATACCATTGATGAAATAGATTATAATAGTATTGTCGAAAGTACTATGCCAGATGCACATTGCCTAGCTACTAATATTTACTTTGAAGCTAGAGGTGAATCAGAAGCCGGTCAGATAGCAGTTGCTTTTGTCACATTGAATAGAGTAAGAAGTAGCAACTTTCCAAATGATATTTGTGATGTTGTATATCAAGCGCAACATTCAGAATGGTGGAAAGAACATAAGAACAAGTTAGTACCCATTAGACACCGTTGTCAGTTTAGTTGGTATTGTGATGGTAAATCTGACAAAGTACATAATGAAGATGAGTATCTCCGTCTTCTGGAATTAGCATTTGAAGTGTTGATGGATAACCATACAGATAATACTGGTGGTGCTGTTTACTACCATGCGGATTACGTTGAGCCATATTGGGCAATAGCTTATAATAAGACAACGAGTATTGATGATCATGTTTTTTACAGAGAGTAGTTCTTGAATATTATAGTCACCGGCGGATGTGGATTTATTGGTTCACATCTTGTCGAGACTCTATTGATTATGGGTCACAATATTCTAGTAATAGATGACATGCGATCTGGTAAATGGATCTGTAAAAGTCCTAATGTGATGTATATCAAGAAAGATGTGTGTGATGCAATTCTCCCAGAAGGAGACTTTGATGCTATTGTACATCTAGCAAACACTCCTAGAATTCGATTAGCCCTAGAACAACCTATTTTAGCATTGCGTAATAACATTGATCCAACAATACATGTTGCAGACTGGGCAAGAAAGTTAAATTGCCGCTTGTATTTTGCGACATCTTCTAGTACAATATACTCAGACAAACTATCTAACCCGTACACACTGGGTAAGTCTGCCAGTGAAGATATCCTACAGATGTACGAGAAGATATACAATTTAAAATATAATCTGATGTACTTCTACAATGTCTACGGACCAAGAGAAGCAGATTATGGAGAACACAGTACTGTTATTCGCTGTTTCAAGAAAGCAGTCGTTGCAGGAGAACCATTGAGAATATTTGGCAGTGGGAGAAAGACGAGAGACTTTACCCACGTTGACGATGTTATTGATGGTATTATCATATTACTTAATACTGAAAGAAAACCAAAACACGCTCATCTGGGGACAGGCTCACCACATTCTATAATGGAAGTAGCTACCGCATTTGATCAAAAATTCATACATGAGTTTAATCGTAGTGGGGAAGCAGAAGACACTTTGTGTAAGACACCCTATTCACCATGTACGTTTGATGTTATACAATATATTACATCATGGAAGCAAGACTTCAACGAGTCGTTAGAGTACCTCGAAACCCAAAAGGATATAAACTAGATGCACAAAGTAGTTGATAATGTAATAACCGACAAGCCTACAATGTCGGACGTATCTCTTATAACAAAAGAGTTCAGAACATCAAATGATTTTTCACAACACATTGAGAAGATGGCTAATGTAACCAATAGCTATATCGATGCTGTCGTTGATTACTGTGAGAGGCGAGACATTGAAATTGAAAGTGTTAAGAAACTACTGTCAGTATCATTGAAAGATAAAATAAAGAATGAAGCTGAAGGGCTCAATATGCTGAAAGGCACCAAAGGCGGCAAGCTACCCATATGATCGATCCGTTTGAACTTTACAAATTGTATCTTGCTCTGAAACTACATTTCACCAAGAAAGATTATGACATCACCAAAACAAAAGGTGCTGTTAAAGTGAAGAGAGAAACCTTTCTGAAAAGAAGAGACTTAATATCGATTCGTAAATTGGCTAGAGATTATAAGCGGGCTGAGATGATAGACTTTCTTGTAGCTAACTTTGTGTCTGGTGAGAAATGGGGTGGACTGTTTGATGCTGAAGCTGGCAAGCGATATAAAGCCTGGCTTCAAAGGAAGACTAAGAGAGAGTACATCTTTGAACAAGACGTAGATAAGATACTACTGGAGATGGAGAAGCATGAGATATCTAATCCTTTTTATGCAAAAAACTCTCAACACCCCTTGACATTCAGACTTTATTTTGCTAATATAGTTACTATAGAATCATTAGTGATACTTGATAAAAGTTTCAACTATGCAGATTCTAACTCGGAAGATATTTTTATGGATGATCTATGTTTGATCATTAAGAAGTATCGACCGTTTATAAGAATAACAGACAAGATGAAGTCCGTTATAACACCTCTTGAAACCATTATAAATAAGGATGTAGAGTTCTAATGAGCAAGAAAAAGCGCAGTCATAGAAATGTGAGTGATGAGCGCCGTGTTAGGAAAGTTGATAGTGAATTAAAAACACCACTTGACAAGTACAAGCACATACTATATAATGATTACTTGTATGATGAAGATGACTTTTATTATGATACAAATACAAACCATACTTCGCAAATACATCGCAATAAAACCCAATATAACGCATATACGGAGAAATAAATATGTCTTTTAGCAACCTTTCTGACCTACGATCTGCACGTGGTAACTTTGACTCTCTAATGAAAGAAGTAGAGAAGATGAACACAAATACTAACCAGTCTAATAAAGACGATGGTAATATTTGGAAGCCCACTGTCGATACTGCGGGTAATGGCTACGCTGTTATTCGATTCCTTCCAGCCCCTCAAGGAGAAGATTTGCCTTGGGTACGCATGTGGAATCACGGCTTTCAAGGACCCACTGGAAAGTGGTACATTGAAAACTCACTAACCACTCTTCAACAGCAAGATCCTGTGTCTGAACTGAACAGCGAATTGTGGAACAGTGGTTCTGATGCAAGCAAAGAGATTGCGCGGAAGCAAAAACGTAGGCTTGCTTATTACGCCAACATCATGATTGTCCAAGATCCATCTGCACCTGAAAATGAAGGTAAAGTTTTCATGTACAAGTTTGGTAAGAAAATCTTTGATAAGATTATGGAAGCAATGAAGCCAGAGTTTCAGGATGAGACTCCTCTAAATCCTTTTGATTTCTGGGACGGTGTAAACTTTAAACTCAAGATTCGTCAAGTTGAAGGTTATCGCAACTACGACAAGTCAGAGTTTGAACAAACGCCAGTAGCAGTCGCAGAAGGTGATGAAGCGATTGAAGCAATTTGGAAACAGCAACACTCTC
>Ga0209709_10001662_pt1 | contig 20258 bp, 26 predicted proteins | sample ArcticOcean_MG_C_2_FD_187435 | JGI IMG/M metagenome (GOLD analysis project Ga0209709, IMG submission 187435) | Marine microbial communities from western Arctic Ocean - ArcticOcean_MG_CB4_136 (SPAdes) (version 2) | ecosystem: Environmental > Aquatic > Marine > Oceanic | place: Arctic Ocean...
AACCGATGTCAAGTCCTGATTCTTTTGTATGTTTATTGTATTTAGGAAAATTGGCATGCTGATTAATTAACCAAGCTAACCATGTACCTGCCATTCCACCTTGATATAAGACTAAATAATTCATGTATTATTTATAGAGTAAAAAAATCCCCCAATAAAGGGGGATCTTAGTTGTAACTTTAGAAACGTTTATTACTAATCTACTAGAGATTAAGAACTTTACGTTTTCTGTAGTATACGTTTGCACCAGCACCAGCAGTAACAAATGGATTGTCAGCCATACCATATCGAGTTTTAAATCCGATACGTGGTTGGAAGTCATTTTCACCAATTGTTTTCATCATGCTTAATGGAACGTATGGGCAGAAGAACATTCCTGCGTCATAAGGGTTTGCACCTTTATAACCAACAGTAAAGTAATCTACACCAGCATATGGATCAACATATACTTTCATAGAACCATTAATTGTACCAGCAAGTAATGAACCAGTTACATCTGAGTCCATTTGTTGAGCACCTAAAGCACCCATACCTGTGTCCATAACGCCAGCAGCATTTAATGCAGCAGCAACGCCATGAGAAACGATAGCCCAGTTACCCTTACCACGACGAGTGGAAACAGCAATTTGGTTAGCTTCTTGTTCCATAGCTTGAACTAGTCCCTTGAATTTCTCAATTGACCAACGACCATCAGTATCAGCAGCAACATCCATGTTCCATACACCAGCAGCAGCGCCACGAGTAGATGTTACAGAGTTAACGTTGATAGTACGGATGATCTCACGATTCATTTCAGCTAAAATTTCAGTTGAAAGGATATTCGCAAGTTCTGTTTCAGCAGAAAGTCCGTGTACAGCCTTAAGGTCTTGTGCTAATTCAGTAGTGTATTCAGCTTTAAGAGCACGAGACTTTGCAGTCACAGTAGTCTTATCGATTGAAAACGCCATCTGAGGGATATCAGCAGCAGCAACTTGTGCTTCAGCAGTGGCTAGTGTGTTACCAGAACCAGGTGTGTAGTCATCAATTGCGTCCGCGTCTGATGTATCACCAGCAAATGGATCAGTTGAATCATTAGCTGTTCCTGCAGCTGCACCAGAAAATTCAGTGTTAGCTTCATTGAACAATGCTTCAGTACCACCAGCAGTTGAATAACGTGATTTCATAGCAAAGATAAGACCAGTAGGTCCAGTCATTGGCTGTACGCCAACTAGATCAAATGCTAAAAGGTTAGGAGTAGCACGTCTCACTAAAGAGATTAGTACTGGATCCCAGTTGTCTACGCCTGAGCCAGACGAATTGTTTACAGCAGCTGCTTCTTGCAACGCTATTTCTTGGTTCTCAAGAACAACAGCCGTTACACGACGTTTGTGCTGATCAGCAATGCTGCCAGCTTCTTTTGAATCAAGTACAGGAGCCCATTTTTCCTGTAAAACTTGTTGATTAATTTCCATTTTTTATTCTCCTAAAATATGGATTAAGTACGCGAAATTGCGCTAAGATATTTTTGCATTTGGTCAGAAACATCTTGTGGTTCATCTATAGAATCTTCAGTAATAGCATCAACTTCTGTTAATGTTTGTACTTCAGAGTCTTTGTTAAGGTAAGATTCCTTAATTGTTGCTACTTTTTTAGCAAAATCTTCGTTAGAATCAGACTCGATGCCTTCAACTAATTCAGTTAATTTTGCAGTTTCAGTTACTGCTAAACCATTACATGCTTCACTAACTATATCTTTACGTTCAAAAGCTTTAACTTTCTCAGATAATTCCATAGCATTTGCAGTCGCATCATTAAGTTGAGCTTTAGCATCTTTCGCTTCTTCAGATAAGGCATCTAAGATGTCACCTTTATCTTCAGGAACGTTAATGTGGTGCTCACTAAATAATTGACCTAGTGATTGTATAAATGATTCAGTGATTTCTGATTTCAAAGAATGCTCAATAGCAACTTCGTTATCAGTCATCCAGTTTTCAACAACATACGTTAAGTATCCGTCTACTTTGTCAACCAAATCTTCTTTAATAGCTTCAACTTCGCCAGCCAGATCAGAAGTATATCTTTCTTCTAATTTTGCTGTCTCAGCAGTGATTTTTGATGTTAGTGCAGCTTCAAAAATAGTAGATGCTTTCTCTTTAAATCCTTCAGACAATGTGTCTTCGTCTTTAACTAGAGCATCAAGGTCTTCTTTAAACTTAGCATCCTTCTCCATTACATCACCTTCAGATCCGTCGTCAGCTTTCACTTTCTTCTTCTTTGTTGGAGTTGCTTTAGGTACTGGTTGATCAGTCTTTCCACCTTTTACTTCTTTTGGTGCTTCTTCTTCTACTTCACCTTCATCTTCATCACCTTCGTCGTCCTCTTCTTCTTCATCGTCTTCCACTTTAGCTTTCGCTTTAGCTTTTTCCGCTGCTTCAAAGATCGCGTCAAGGCCTTCTTTAGACATTTCTGCCAAAGAAGCTTGTATTGCTGATACTGTACGAGCTGCTGTTAGAGGTGCTTCAGGTATATCTAATACCGGAGCTTCTACTTGCGTATCCTCAACAATAACCTCATCTACAGTTGTTTCAACAACATCGTCTTTTAATTCAGACATTATTTTCTCCCATGAGAGTTATAGTTTAGAGAGGAAATGCCCAAAGCCTGCAGATTGTTTCTCTTCTGAGAAAGTTTCTTTAGTCTCTTTCACTTCTGTCTCACCTTTTTCAATGGTCTTAACGAAATGACCAGGTCTATCTTCTTCGTACGAAACACCTTCCATAATGCCATTTACAAATGCATTAGGAGCTGATGGATCTTGTACGATATCAATAGTGTTGAGCATAAAATCTTCCCCAACATAGTTAACCCCGTCTCTCATGCTAAGACTTCCCATACCACGACTAGACACTCCAAGTTGTACACCACCTTCAACCAAACCTTTTACGATCTGACCCATAGGCGTATCCAAAATTAGCGCTTTTCCCATCACGTTGTTACCATCCCAATTAAGTTCGGTAATTCTGTGCGAAACTTTATCCAAATTAATGGAAGGGCCGTCAGGATGATTTAACTCACCAACTGCTCGACCTGTTATCACTTGTTCGTTTACAAATCTGTCAACGGCCGTTGTTAACACTTCACGTGTATATATACGTCCATTTTTGTTCTTGTTCTCAGCTTGCATGAAGACACCTTCTAAAAAGGTACTCTTCTTACCAGTCTTTTTGTTCTCCTCTATAGAGAATCCAAGCTGGTTCTGAGTATATTCTGTTATTAGCTTCATTATGCTCCCATTAATTTGATGAATTCTTGTACCGCTTTTTCAGCACTCTTCTGATCTTTATATTTGTCTAGCTTTACCCCATCAATATAAAGATTGAACTTGCTTGTGATAACAGCAGTCACATTCTTCTTCTTTCCAAGCTTGGTTAATTCCTTGGCTACCTTTTCACCTTTTGGAAGCTTTAATTTAGCTTCAATTACTTCATTGAATGATTCCTTAAACGTTAGCATCTGTAGTTGTTTCCCCTTCTGGTGTCTCCACCGCAGGTTCTTCTACTGCTGGAGCATCTGTCGTCGCTCCATACATTTTGGAAGCAACCACTTGTTTGTGTGCATCTAACGCCGTCACAAGTTTATCATGCATCATACTATTAAAAGTATTATTGCTCTTCTGTGCGTCACCCTGTTTTATATTATCAATTAGTGTTCTTGTGCTCATATTGTTTCATTCAACCTTGTATATTATTTATAAAATTGTTTATTTCCAGTAAACTTTTTGTATTATATTGTACCCTTCACTAATTCTGGATCAATATCACCTGGTTCAAGAGGATCTACTTCGTTATCTTTAGCGATTTGTTTAATATCTTCATCATCCAACTTAAGAATATTACGACGTACCCAGTCTTTAGACCAGAACGAACCGATATATTCATCCATCATTTGTACCATTTCTATTCTTTCCTTCAGGATTTCAGAATCCTTAAGTTCAGCATAGTAATTGTCTCTGGAATACTCAACAACGATTTCTTCACGGATATTTATCCAGTCACTTGGAACTATAATCTTTTTAAGGATCAATTGTCTCTTAAGTGTTTCATAGAATAATGTTGAGAACTTACCACGGCAACGATCAATAAATTTCTGGAACTTAAGTTCGTCACGTGTGATTTCGGAAGAGCGTCCAACAGAGAATGCATCACTCTCAGTTAGTCTGCTCATAGGGATATTTAAAGCCCTGTATAATTTGTTTTGGAAGTACTGTACGTCTTCAATCTCACCAAGGTTTGCACCACCAGGAAGAGTAGTAATCTCTGTACCACGACCACCTTCTCTACGTGGTAACCAGAAGTCTTCCATCACATTGCGATGTACTTTCTCATCTTTGATGTTACCTGTAGTAGGATCATATACAATCTTATTACGATACTTATTCATAGTACTGTTGAGGTATTCCTCAGCCTTACCCTTAGGTAGATTACCTACATCAATATAAAATATACGACGTTCAGGTGCTCTTGATATACGATAGATGACTAGTGAGTCTTCCATCATGCTTAATTGGTTTAAAGGTTTAAGTGCTTTGTTTAGATAGCCTACAACCTTATTACGATCATCATTTAATAGACCTGAGTTAACTTGTATAATAGAATCAACATTGATCTTTAAACCTTCTGCGTTATTAACCATTGCATCATCTTGATACAAGTAATATTCTTTACCTTCTTTTGTAAGCTCAGCTCCAGTCTTAGGATCTTTAACCTTCTCGACTTCTTTAATCTTACGAATCTTTGTTGGGTCAATTTGTCTTAGTTCTATTATACCAGCGTCAGCTTTATTCTCATTGATAATGACATGATAGAATAGTCTACCGTCTATATACCAACGTCTAAAGGTATCGTATGCTGTCATAGAGAAGTTAGTTAAACTTAGAATTCTATCGAACTCTTCCATGATTAGATCTTTAACATTGTCAGCCTGATCTAATTCATCTAGATTTAATTTAACAATAATACCGTTCTCATCAGTGATTGCTTCATTACATATGTCTTCAATCGCCATATCCACTTCAGGATATGAAGATATTGCACGATACTTCATGATTAGATCTTTGTCTGTCTGAAATTTATCTCCACCAATATCCATGTATTGGCCAAAGTATCCACCTGTTGGGGATATCTCATACGCACCATCCTCATTATCAGCTGCGAATGATACCGGTTTTTTATTTGATTCTATTGCTTTTCTTTTAAACTCAAAGCCAAAGAAACTTCTTCCATCTCTATCTGCCATTTATTTTATTCCTTTATTCACTCTTTCTTAAATATATTTATAACACTTAAGAAAGAGTGCCCGAAGGCACTCCTTGTGTTATGTTACGATGATTTACGTTGTCTTGTTAGACTCCCAATATTGAACTTGTAATTCAACTTCGAACTCTTCAATAGCATTCTCACTATCATAACTTAGTTCAATTGCACCTAAGTTAGTAGGGAAAGTACCACGAATGTTATAAGTCTTCTTAGTAGTTCCATCTTTGTCCAGTTGCTCAACGATCATATCCGCCATATAAGAACTAGGCTGTGTTAAACCTGTATTCTCATTATGTTGGTTAATCCCATTCATCCACTGTTCAAAAGAGTTACGCACATTAAAGTCCGTATCATTGATTATAGTAACCGACCATGGATCAAACGTTCTGTCACCAGCTATTTGCAAATTACGACCTCTGAAAGGAACCGCAATAGGTGCAATAGTACTTGCTGGCATACTTGTTGCCTTACACATGTATGATGCCAATTCTACATTCGCTGTAACATAACTTGGAAAAGCCATTGTTACTTTGAATAGATTAGGTCTAGCACCGCCGCCAACTAGTTTGGCTTTCATATCATCTACGCCTAATATTGCCATCTTTAATTACCTCCCGCTATTTCACTAAACTCTACGCCAGTTCTCGTAGCGATAAAGTTCAATGTGATATAGTTAATAGAACGTGCAGGCTTGATATAAATATCAGCAACAAACTTATTAGAATCGATAATAGCACCAGTATTGTTGGTACCATCACAAACTACTTTAAAGTCTGTAACACCTCTACGACCTTTAACATCTCTCAAGAAAGGTTCAACCATGTTTCTAAATTGAGCCCTTGTAAATTCATCATTAAATTCGAATAATGACGCCTTAGATGCTGTACTCACAGCTTTCTCTAACACAATAAACAATCTACGAACGTTAATTCTATCGAACGCTGAAGGTTTAGACTGTAGAGTTTTGTCACCAAATAACACTGTACCTTGACCAGGGAAAGTCACTATAGGGTTAACACCCGTTTTATATAGTGCATCTCTATGTGCTTGGTTAGGGTTCCATGCTAGTTTAGTAACGTTACGAACATTACCACGTGTAAAACCAGCTGGTGAGAACCATGCATCAGCAACTAAATCAGCGTTAGCTGTTAGTCCTGCTGTAGATCCTGCCGCTGCAATCCAACGATATACATCATTGTATTTGTCATACACATACAAAGAACTTGAATCTGCAAAGCCATAAGACGTTGAAGTTGAACCCGTTCTCCATGCTGCTACTGTTGTTTGTGGTGCCGCTGCGTTTACTGTTGCCGCTCTCTCTGGTGAGATAAAGGCTACCGCATCTTTTCTCGCTGTTGCCAGCGCTGTAATATAATTACCTAATGTAATATTATCAGTCGCACTCAATCCTGAGTTCGCTTGAAACACTAAGCTTATATCCATTGTTTCTGTATCAGCAAATAAACCATATCCCGCAGTAGTTTCACCTACTGACAATACGTTATCATCAATACCACCAGTTAAGGCAATAAAGAATGATGCTACATGAGTAAATGCATTACTAACCGCTGATTCACCTGCATCTGTCAAAGCTGCTGGGTGATTACCGATATAGATCCATTTTGATCCTGCATTGATTACATCTTTATAATATAAAGAAGAACCATCAGATCCTTTTACATCACTTGCTTGTGAAAGATATGTCCAATACTCTAACACTGTGCCTGCAGCACCTGTTATTGTACCGTTTACATCGTAAACCCATAAGTGAATTTCATCATTAGAACCACCGACTGCATTTGCTCCTGCAGATGTACCAGGTCCTGCTTCAACATTGCTTGCTTGCCATGCTGTCATGGTTTGAGTTGCGGTTATCACACTCACTCCAACTGCGTTACCTGTAACACCAGGGTAACGGGCTTGCGTCCAGTCTCCTGCTGCTGGTGATTGACCGTCAAATACGGTCTTATTTTTAGTTAGAATACCAGTACCCGATGCCGTAGCATTACGAGCTGATGTTCCACAAGCTCTGACAACTTTTAAAGCGCTGCCATAACTTAAGAATTGGGCTGCCGTGAGAACACTTTCAAACGTGTTCGCGTCAGGCTTTCCAAACGTGTTGACTAATTCCGTTTCCGATGATACAGTAGTAACCACATCAACATCTCCCCAGGCAAATGCTCCTGCCATGGCTCCAACTGTTGATGATACTGACGGAACGACATTGGTCAAATCGATTTCTTTTACCTGTACTCCAGGCGAAACTAGATTAGCCATCTAAACTCCTTCATTTATTAATAAGATTTTCATAATACGAATTTTCTCAATATACTTATTTATACGAATCACGGATTCCATACTTCCCACCCCTTTCCGAATGGATGTACTTCCTCATCATAGCTTGGCATATTACCAACTGGTATGACTTCATCTTCTAATTGTTTAACTTTCTGTTGATATAACATATGTTTCATGTTAACATCTGTTGATTCTGCAAAGAATGGTGTGGATGTAAACCATCCAAACATAACTAAATTCATCATAAGATCATCATGTGCATTGTGATCTGCTTGGTATGATGATCCTTTAGCAACAAAGGTAGACATTTCTCTTATAGTTTCCTCATCCTTTATTATTAATTTGTGTTGTGCCATGATATCTCTTATGTTAGAACAACCTATACGTTTAGTTTTAGCTGTCATAGTCACACCAATAGCATTAGCCTTAATCATAGACTCTACGAATACGTTCTCATATTCTAAATCATAGTATAAACCATTACATACAACCTGTCCTGCATCATTAGATTCAACTACTACATAGCATTCATTGTAATGTGTTGCGTATTTGTATATCATATCAGGGAATAACAATGGACTTATCATGTTATCTCTATACGTACATACTTGCACGAACGGATTTTGAGATACATCTATTACTGTAAATGTAGAATAGTCTTGACCTCTTCCTCTAGATACATCAACAAACATCTGGTAGGTATGACCTTCCTTTGGTTGATCCCATATCTTTACATTGCTTTGATACTCTTCTGGTTCCATAGCTCTCAAAGCTAATAGTATATCAGCAGTGATTAATGTATTACCTGTACCATGGAATGAGTTGCCAAATTCCTGATCGAATTGTAACTGAGATGTATTCTCGACGGTCATTTGTTTCCATTTCTCATCTCTTTCAGGTACATCCCACCAGTCTACACGAATGGATTTGAATTCATTTGTTCCTTGTATTGCACCTTCATATAGTTTATGAAACATATTACCGATACCATTTGCGGTAGATGTAATAATGATCTTAGATGTTTTACCAGATGATATAACCGGATAGGTTGATGTATAGAATTCAGTGGCATTCTCTACGAATGCAAACTCATCAAGGTATACTAAGTTAAGTGACATACCACGAATTGAACTTGAAGATGTGGCAGCAGCAATGATTCTACTATTGTTTGAGAAGCCAATAGATCCTTTGTTTAATATTGTACACCCTGGTTGTAAAAAGAATGGTAGGTTCTCTAGCATCAATGTAATACGTGCTAACATCTCTCTTGCAATTGCGTTCTTATTTGCTAACACACCTACAACCTGTTCACCCTTGAAGATAGCATACCACAATAGATAGGCTACAACAGCAATGGATTTACCACTCTGACGACATGCCAGAACGATATTAAATCGATTAGCAGTAAATGAATCAAACATTTTCTCTTGATACGGGTATAGGTTAAAGGGTATTAAACCTTTATCGAGGTGGATTACTTTGCAATACTTTTTAGCAAAGTATTTAGGATCAACTAAACACTTCTTGTATTCGACTAATTCCGCTTTGGTCCATGGATGTTCTACATCGGCACCACGAACATTCGGATTGCCTAGATAGTTTGTCTCTCTCATGCTTTAAATAAATCTGGCTCCTGCTCAATTACTTCTTCATCACGTAACATTTTTTGTAGCTCAGCTGTGCTACCTATGAATACGTTATTGTTAGTTGGTCCTGAGATCTGAGGTGTACCGTCATCATCCTGTTCCTTCTTACTCTTGTGAAGTTTAAGGATCTTCTCACCTATCTCAGCATTGTTTTTAATTAACTGTCCAAGTACTTCGAACGCCCTTGGGTGTTCAGACTCACGGGCCAGTTCTAACATAAGCTCAATGGCTTCGTCTCCCTGGTCCGCTAAGTCGTAAAATTGTTTTCTGACTCTCTGGTAGTCAGACTCAACTTTAGTGCTCGTGCCAGTCGATGTGTGCTTCTGGATTTTCGTCTCCATGTTCATGGTCATCGTCGTGCTCTTGTGGGTTTTCATAATATGTATTCCATAATTCACCTACTCCAGCGTTAGCTCGACTTTCGTCTTTGTTACCGCCAAGGTAAGGTATAGCAAGTTGTTCGTCTATTAGTACTTGGTTAGCATCTTTACCGTTAACCATAATCGTACCTAATACTCTTCCGAACTTACCTTTCTTCATTTCTTCTGTGTGCAAAGTAAATTCGCCATCAGTTTCTGCCAATAGTTCTATCAGTCTATGCTTAGAAGCCATACCCCAAGATTTCTCTTGTAGGTTTCTTGTTCTACTCTCAGGTGTATCTATACCCATTAAACGGATGCGATCTCTCATGATCATGTTAAATCCTAAATGGATATCTGCGTCGATGGTATCTCCATCAACTACTCTTACTAGTTGTGCTTTAAATTCATGTGCCATTGTATTCTCCTATTATACATCAGTATCAAAAAAGTTAATCGTCTCAGTGTATGGTGTTGTAAATCCACCCGCCCCATCTGGCGTAGTAGTACCAACCACTTTTTGTTGCTCAAATTTATGAGTTGTCGGATCAACATTCTCTGAATAATCAACTTCTGTTTGGAGAATTTGTTTGCTCTTACCGGTTCCTCTATAATAACGAATACGAGTAGAGAAGTTTAATGTGTATATTATAGCTCTACGCGTTACTAAATCACCCTCATAATCATCATTAAGATCGACACTATCTAAAACTATAGGAGTGTCGGTTGTGATATCCATTGTAGGGATATCTTTTACTGTTACTGTATATTCCGGTTGGAACATTGGCAGTATCTGTTCTAATAACTGCAGACCTTCATCTTGTGTGGCCGCAAGTATATTTAATTCAAATCCAACCTTGTATACAGCTGGAGCACCTAATTTACTAACTTGTAACGTATCACCTACAATAACCTTTCTATAATTCTTATGTTTAGATACACGTGCATTCGCATCGTATTCCATAGATGATATTTCAAATGACATACGTGGCAATTTGATTGCTAACTTAGGATCACTTGTTTGTTCTGCTAAACGTGCAAGTACTTTAGATCTTGGTGCATAAGCTAAAGGAACTTTAATTTTTGATAATACTTTACCAGCTGCATTATATTTGTGCACTTCTAAGTCATTGAACATAGATCCAAATACAGATACCATTCTACGTGTTGACTGATTATACCAATGATTATCAAACATTATGGATCTCCAAACGGATTAGCTTCACTAAAGTCTATGAACGAATCACCCTGGAATTCAAACTCATCATTATCAGCGTATTCATCTCTATTGTATTCTGTCTTAGTAGTACCTGTTAAGTCTACAGTAATTTTTCTTGAAGCACCAGATAGTTGACCTACAAGTAAGCGTGTTGCATGCACTGCAGGCTGCATAAATGATCCATCACCGTTTGTTGATTGATGTGGTGATACAAGTGTTAGTGTATAATTTTCTGTATCAACTACTTCATATCCAGCAACCTTACCAATTATATTAATGTTAGCACCATTATCATCAACAGTTCCAGTCCACTGATGTACGAACTCACCGATCTGGAAGTGGTTAGTATTGGCTGCAGCTGTAGTAGTGTATGAATAAGCACTAGCATATAGTAATTCTATGTTATCTACTTCAGGTAAACCTGTATCGAAATTCTGACCATTGTATTCAAACAATTCAGCTGTCAATGTATAGCTTGGTAAATCTTGTAATTGGAAGAAAGGATTCTTAGGTTCCACATACTTAATCTCAAATATTCTATCTGTCATTGTCATGTATATAAGATCACCTTCAGCAGGCCGACTTGTATACATATTACCTAATCCTTCAGCAAGGTTCGCACCTACGACATTATCCCAACGTTTCTTAGGTATTACAAAGTTACCTTGGTCTCTTATCTCTAAACCGAATTTACCTAATAGATTACCATCGCCTTCAAATCCTTCGACGTTTTCTATAAAGCATTCTATTGGATAGGCATGACGATATTGATTGAGAGTTTCATTTAGAATGGCATCCTCATATATTTGCTCACGCGGAATGTAGACTACGTCTTGACCAAACATTCTTATGCTTTCAAGTACTAAATCTTCGTATAGGTTCTGCTCAGACCGAACAGCACCGTTAAAATATACACTAGTCGCCATTTATTATCCCATTATAAAGTTGTCTGGAGTCATCCATGTCAGCGCAACTTCTTCTTCTAATCGTTGTAATTCCTCAATGGCATCATCAAACATTTGACGACCATTCATTGTTATACCACCTGGCAATTGGAAGCCTTCGAACTTCATCATGTTCGCTCCCCATTGACGTTTAATTAATGCAGTAAGATACTTCTTTAAAAATAAATCATTATATATTTGAGCATAAGCAGATGGATCTACAATCTGATAACACTCGATAACAATAAATGAACCAGCTTTAAGATCACCAAATCCTTCGTCCATATGAAGTCTATCCATATGTCTACTATATCTTATATGTTCTTCTGTATTTAATTGACTTTCTATTAAGGATAGATGTTGTAGCTTCTGTTCATAGTTTTGAATTTGACTTGTCATTCCACCAACCATAAACACATCATTCAAACGCATGTGATAACCTACATCGAACAAAGCATTACCAGCAGTAGAATTAATCTTTAACATTCTTACTACGGATGTTATATGATCACTTACTGTAATATAATTATTAGTTATATCAGTTGCAGTAAGCTCATGTTTTAAATATGTACGTAGTATAGCATCATCATGCCATGTCTGGTAGAACTGTATCGCGTCATCTGTGCGATCTTCTATCTGGTCGTCGTCCACATTGATCTCTATTACTGGAGATCCTAATGATCTTAAGCAATATTCTTGTAATGTAGCTCTAGTTGTTGGTGCCGCCATAATCTTTCCTTATCTATATACAGTTATTTATATAATTACGGCACTCCGTTTGCCGCTTTGATCGCTGCTCTCTTAGCTTTATACTCGTCAGAAAATATTGCACCGTATAGTTTCTCCTTTAAAAAATTTACAGGAGCTGATATAATTTCAATTCCGAATTGAATAGGTGTATTTGTTATACCAAGCCATAGCGTGTCTGCTATTTTTGGTGATCTATCATAATGTATTCTAAAAAATCCTGGATCAGTTCCTAGTATCTGAATACCGTTCACATCACGACCCGGTTGCTTAGTGACATTCAATCTAAGTAGCGTTGCTGCATCAGCATTTGTATGATGTTTCTGTGTGTATAGAAACTTTGCCGCTTCAATATTTCCCATACCTAATAATATAAAGTCAGAATCTTTTACAGGTTCTCTTTTAGCATGAACAAGTGCTAAAGCAGCTACTTGATCATATGATAATCTATCTATTTCAAATTCATGCTTATAGTTTGGTCCAGGCTTACCGTTAGGTTGTCTATCAATGGCTTGCCATAACCGATCAAGCCACATTGGCCTATTCATTTTTCTAGTTCCAGGATATCCCCATGGTTTCCAATCTCTTGTATTTCTTCTTGAATTAAAATTGTCTATCAGAGTTAGATACATTTGTGCTGCAGTCGCTATAGAATTGTGTGTGAATTGTACATAGCCATAAGCTGTTGGGAATGGATTCTCAGGAGTAGGTGCAGGCTTTTCTTTAGGTTTCCAATCTGCTTCACATCCAGTTAACTCATCTATCCACCACATTGCATTACCTTTAAACTGATCAAAATTAAATCTAGTGATATCAACATCGTTAAGTGAAAGATAAGATGCTTGATCCCAAACAACTAAATTTCCAAACTGATCAAACCCAGCAAAGACTACTCGGTCTGGAGTAGTATTTCCACTTGCATCTGGATCAGTATACAATTGAATTCTAAGTCTCTTATCTCTTAATTCAACTCTAACTTTAAAAGATTCATTGTTTGCATCCAGTTGGTAAGCTTTATATGTACCCATACCTTGTTCAGCATAGTCAGTATATGCTTCATCTATTGTTTCAGGTTCAACTACAAAATCTATAAACTGATACAATGAATTACCAATATTCAATGCAGCAAATTCTAGAATGTTTAAATCTTGATCTGTATTAAACCAATCATATTGCTTATAGAAGTATGAACCAACATATCCCTTTAAAAGATTAAAATATTTTTCATCATCTTTTGCAGTTGAATTGCTACCCTTTCCATACATTGGTTCATATATTGTTTTTATACCGGCATATACTGCCTTCTTTTGTCTTGCGGTTAGCTGATCTGCTACATCGATTTTAGGTTTTGAATTTTGAGCTCTCATTATATCATCGAATACAAGGTAACAAGCTTCAGTGTAAAACGATCCTGTAGCTGTTCTTTTAAGTTCGAATGGTTGCTTTTGTGCGTAGTCACGTGCTGTTGCTACGTGTCTAGATACTGCGTGTATTGGAGTCGGTAATGCCATAATTTAACGGCCTAGTATTATCTTTTCTTTAATGTAGGCTTGCTTCTTCTTTGATTAACATCAGCTGGATTCATACCCATTTTAGTAGCATCACCATATTTCTTCATTGTTTTATCTAGAGATGCTTTCCTGCGCTTAGCACGTTTCATTGCAGCAGGACCCATTTCATCTATGTCCTCATCTCTATAACGTTTCTTCCTACGCTTCTGATCTATCTCATCTGGGGTTGCACCATTCACTTCGTTAGTGTCTTCTTCAGGTACACAGTTATTAACCATCTTACCGCCTTTACCTTTCTTCATGCCGGCTTTTTTAAATCCATCCCAGCAATCTATTTCCCACAACTTAAATGTTTGCATATTAGTACCCGTATTTTGCCATAAGGTTTTCTTTATCTTTCTTTTTCTTGACACTCTTGCCATTAGTATTCATATCAACAGCACCTGAACTTGATGCATTTGCTGCAGCATCTTCATGTTGTCCCATAATACTTTTATTAGCACTTGCAAGAATCTCTGCTACATCACCATCATATGCATAGTTAGCATCGATACTAGCCATGTCTGACTTAGCTTGTGACTTAGCATCTTTAATCTTCTTAGCTTCACGCTTAGCTTTTGCTTCAGCACGTCTCTTCATAGCTTCTTTAAAACCCATTGTTCTACGATCAACACTAACAGCTTCATCCATATGATCGCCCTTATGTGCTTTTAATTTTCTTTTCTTCTTAGAAGTATGCATGTACATATCTTCAGTAGTGTCTTCATTATGTTTCTTAAGCATAGTCATTACAGCATCAGATTCAGATGAACCTTTTTTAATCTTCTCGATTTCTGCCATAGCTTTTTTCATATCACCAGAATGTTTCTTAGCAATCTTCTCAGCTTTTTTAAGTTCAGCAGATGATAGGTCAGATCCTCTAGCCTCTAGTATTTCTGGCATTAAATCTTCAATGTCTGCATCATCCATTGCATAATCTTGACCAGATACATATGCTAAGACTCTTGCCTTTTCACCTGTAGCTAATGCACCAGTTCTTGTTATCTTAAGCTTAATACCGTATTTAGTTTCTGCAAATTTTTTATCTCTAGCAGTACCATCCCAATTAAGATCAACAGTGATTTTACCTTTACCAGCCTTTAGCTTAGATTTTTCTTTAATTTCTGCTTCAGCCATACCTTTAGTATCAGGATCTAGATCACTCATATCCATATCAGATTGAGGACAGTCACCTTCTTCATGCATTGTACCACACTGCTCACACATTCCCATCTTCTCATCAACAGGCTTTACTCTAATTTCTTTAACTGATTTCTTCTTTTCATTCTTTTTGTCAATGGCTGCAGCAACTTTTACTGCTATAGCCGGTGATTCAGCCATGTCACCCATGGTGTAGTTGCCTTTATCATCTGGAACATCTTCATCAGACTTAAAGTCATCAGTGTTCTCATTCTTTTTATCTCCAGGCTCAGGCTTTTCATTATCACCATCCCAACCAGCATCGATTGCATCATAGAATTTCTTCTTTGCATCTCCTTCTAATTCAGCTGGTGAACCTACGCCGAATCTTTTAAGTATTGAATTGAAGAATTTTTGGTAAGCTTCCTTACCGCCTGATGCTTCTCTGATTTGTTTGATTGATTTCATGTTATTCCTTTTTATTGATCGTTATATCTTTCACGATTATCTTTGTTAAAATGGTTATCCATCATTACTTGGATCTTGACTATTTCTATCATGATATCATTATACCGTTCGGTAGATGCTATCCTAAATTCTGTATTTACTTTGACATCAGCCAACATATTTTGTTGGGTATTAGTTATCTCAGATGCCCACCATACTGCAGTCATCGACTGTGCAAATAAAGCAAAGAAGAGGGCTAGCCCACCATTCCTTATCCAGTTTGGTAACCTTGCAGATCTTTCTCTCCAAGATGATAACTCTTCTTCCTGTCTTGCCAATGCATTATGCATTCGTTCTAAACGCAACTCTATATCGCGTAATTCTGTGTCTGCCATTTATATCTCCGCGATATACGTTATTACTTTAATATATTTATACATCCTTTTCTTTCCACCTTTCAAGATGTGGAATATACTCTGCCATGGCATGATCAGAGAAATTATCGACCTTAAGTTGTACCAAACCACCTAACATTCCTTTCATACGATCAATAAATCTACCAATCGGTGACCATTTACCATCATCATCAACAGAACCATCATGTCTTATATACATTAAATGACCATGATGTTTGTATCCCATGATCATCAATGGTACTCTTGTGACTATATCATTGTTATTCTGCCATCTTATATGGTCTACTTTCATACCTTTAACATAAGCATGCCAACCAACTCTTGGTGAACCAAATGTATATAACTGTACTGGATCAGGCATGTCATAACTATATGAACATCTTGCTGCCATAATAGTTGCCATTGCTGCACCTAATGAATGACCACAGAACCATAAGTTCTTTGTAACCTTCTCTACATCAGGTCTAACCATCGGCCATAGTTCATCAACTTCATTCTTAAAGCCTCTATGAACTCTTGATATTGTTTCTGCTGGTACAGGAAATGCTTTAAGATCTGCCTTGAGATCATTAAATTCAGAAGGTTCTGTACCACGACAAGCTATAACAACATCTGTAGGTGATTCAAATCTATATGCTTGAGCTCCACCGTTGTCATAGAATTTACATTTAGTGAAGCCATGTGTCTTTGCTATTTTCTTAACGGCCTTCTCAACGCCATACGCATCAGCTGCGAGGTGTGCAAATAATACACTCCTTTGTTTTATATCCATATGCCAAATACTCATTACTGCGCTCCCCAATCTTTATAAGCTTTGTATCCACCCCAAGCTATTGCAGCGATAGCCACAATTTTAATCATTGATGTTGCAAATATTGCAACTAATCCCATTACTACTAAACCTAAATTACTTCCCATTAGTATTCTCCTCTAATTAAAAATATTACCGTTTTCTACGTTCTCCAATAATTCATTCCATCCACCTTCTTTCGGATTCAATATTATTTGCATCCACCATTTAGGTTCCGGACTATTATAAACAACCGTATGTAACCACCCCGGTCCATTATGAAGAATAGGTATAACATAACCATCTTCATTCACACGATACTTGTGTTCATATTGTAACTGATCTTCCCACGTATATCCATTAGGATCTATATACTGCAACTTGTAATCATCCGGATCATCAAGTACATTAAACGGAAATATTAAAACATATCCCGTATCTGTATGTGGTACAAAATCATACCCTGGTTCTTTCTTACATAAGCATGCACGAACAGATCCTTTTTGAAAATCATCATTAGAGATCAGTCCATCATATGGAAGATCTACATCACCACTCTCAAACAAATCTGCATTTAAACCAGCAAAATCTTCTTGCCATCCATAACATTCAATACCATCAACCCATGGTCTTGGATCCTTCCTTGCTGCAATCAGCTCTTTCTCTCTTTCTTTTGTAATAATACCGGCCAATGCAGGTATCTCAATACAATAATCTCTCATAACTTTATAGCTTTTCGCTTATCTCAGTTTCTAAGTCTTCAATTCTTTGCTCTAACATATCCATGTTAGCAGCTATTTTTGGATGTACCTGCTTCCAAGCATCTGGATCTTGATTCAACCATGTCCATCCATACTTGTCTCTAAAATAATCTACTGTATCATCAAGTTTATCATAACCCCATAAACCAATGCGTGTGTCTTTTATATACATTAAGAAAGCTGCACCTAATATAGCTCCAGCAATACTCGTGTATATCCATAGTGTATCTTCAAACATCTTCTTCTCCTGTATTACCGGTGCATACACCGTTGCTAAATGATTCAAAATCAGGGCCTAACTCTCTTTCATATACATTTTTCATAAACTTATCTTTCTTTAAAACGTCTTTCATGTTCTCTAAATCTGGCGCAGGGTAAGTCTTACTTGGTCCCTCATCCATAATGAACTCCTTAAAAATAGATCTAGAATCTTCGTACTAGATCGTGATTAATTTTAGCTAACAATTGTTCTTCAGTTTCTACCCTCAATACATCAGGTATACAACAATCGACTGGACACACCTCAACACATTGAGGTACAGCAAAATGCCCTACACACTCGGTACACTTATCACCATCTATCTCATAAATTTCAGAGCCCATATAAATTGCTTCATTAGGACACTCTGGCACACATACATCACAATTGATGCATTCATCTGTTATTAGTAAACTCATTAATTCTGTGTTACGCTAAGCGTACACCCTCCAACTGTTTGACAAGTATTTGTTACACTATATGATTGAGTAGTATTACCATATTGTAATACACTTATATCAGTATGATATGTACCTGTTAAATCTACTGTTGCTGTATGAGCACCATCATCTTTTTGCACTATACTTTGTTCTCCACCATCTGTTCTGACTGTCAAATACGCAGTCTTATTTCCGTTACCTTTCTGTTTAATAAATGTATCGTTATTATCACCATTATAATAAAACGCTCTTACTCTGTGATCAGCATTACCAGTACCTGTTTCTTGACTAACCTTTAAATCATTATTATTACCATGGAAATCTACAATAGCAGTATGTCCACCATATTCTGCTGTAGCTGATGCTTCACATGTAGTATCATTTGCATCACTAAACGATTTACCTTGACACACATGTGCCGAGTTACCGCTATTACCATAGTTATGTATACCTATATTATTCCAATCTGTTCCTGTAGTATTATACTGTTCAAACTTTATGTTGTTATTATTACCATATATATCACCACCATAAGTAGAGCCAGATCCCCAATTTAAACCGTCCATATTAATTACCGATCCTACATTATTATATTGTCCTTGTTGAATAATAACTAAAACATTGCTTGTACCATTCACGGTGAATGTTTGGCCTGAAGCTCCTACTTTATTATTATCTCCGTCTTGTGTTATACTTATAGTAGCACTAGCACCGTTAACTTGTGTCCATACTTCATTTGCGTTGACGGATGTGAATGATATTATCCCCATCACCAAGGCGATAGTCATACCATTCAAAATCCTGTTGTATCCAGTCGATAGTATACCCATTATTCTGATCTAACTCCAAGCTCCAGTACTGATCTGTTTCCATGTCTCTTCTTGACAATGTCCACTTACCGTCTTCAATACTAAGTCGTGTACCTGTAATTTCATCGTATCCCTCTCCCTGTTGCGATGCTCTTCTGCTTTTATCAAAATCAGCTTGTAACTGTTTTGCCAAAGCTAAATTTAATTGTTCTAATATATCTCCAAGTAAATCACCAAAGAAGAATCTGTTATCATCTAACGCTGTTCTCCATCTTTCTTCTTTGTCTTCATCTAAAACATCTGCTAACAAAGCATCTGTACTTAAGAAATCTACACCAAGTATATCACTTAATTTCTTCTTAGCTTCCTCAGCAGCTAATGCTCCATCTGGATCTACTTCCTTTACTTCCCTTATGATCAGAAGATTCGTCATCATCTCCTCATCTAAATCTAATATAACTGGCTTACTAGGTCTCACCCCTGCACTATCGGCATATGTTGTTTCAAATGCCTGGGTCATTATAACATAACCCATATCTGTAGTAACTGATATCTCACCTACAACACATAAACCACTGCTGTCACATGATGGCAACAGTGTAATCATGGATCCACCAATCTCATTTACAATCATGGCAAAATCTGTACCGTTCACACCAATCACTGCACTCGGTGTCGTAATCACAACGTTCTGTCTGCTGTTCTTAGCGATCTTACCCGAAGCGTATCTTATCGTACCAAGACTCGCCTTTAAACCTAATGATCCCTCACCCGAAGCAGGATCATAAACGAAATCATCTATGATCAATCTGCTATGTTCGGTTACATCTACTAGAGTCTCATCTAAAAACTCTATCCTTACTTTACCCATTGCTGTAGCGACAACATCCATCATCTCCACACCTAGGTCTTTCTCTACATCATATACCTCAAAGCCTTCATCTCTTTCTATAGCAGCGGAACCTGTAAAATCGGTTACCGAACCAATATTTGCTTGTACCTGTGTAGCTAAGAATAATAATAGACTAGTCCGTTTGAGTAATGTCCACATCTGCACCAGTACTTGTAATAATAGCATCAATAATATTGTCATTTGTTCCTGTTTGTATAATATCAACTTCACCAGAACCTGTATGCAC
>Ga0209709_10001663_pt1 | contig 20250 bp, 11 predicted proteins | sample ArcticOcean_MG_C_2_FD_187435 | JGI IMG/M metagenome (GOLD analysis project Ga0209709, IMG submission 187435) | Marine microbial communities from western Arctic Ocean - ArcticOcean_MG_CB4_136 (SPAdes) (version 2) | ecosystem: Environmental > Aquatic > Marine > Oceanic | place: Arctic Ocean...
CGCCGGCGCGAGAATGGTCCAGCAGAAGGGGACGGAGACGACGGGTTGGAGGGTACGTGCCACGCACGGCGCGGGGATCGCGTTGAATTGCATCGCCGAGGCGAGTGGTGGGTTGTTCTACACCGCCCTCGACGAGCTTGAACGCCGATTCAAGAAGGCCGAACCCGTCGTCGAGGATGCCACGACGGCCGCCATCAGCTCGACGTCCGACGACGACGACGAGGGCGACGACCACGGCTTTGATTAAACCGTTGCAGACACGCGCCTTTCTCGTGGCGCGCGCAGTTGATGTGTGATGTGCATGGTTTCGGATTCGGGCGCGTTGCGACGCGTGTAGGCGTGTGCACTCGTGGGTTTGTGGATGTGCCCGGGCGCGACGAACGATGCGTCTGTATGTGTATGTGCATGAAAAACGACATTTGAGCCATGTACTACCATGTATGTTTGGTCGTGTAAACTTGTTCTTGCTTGGTCGTATCCATTGGCCGCGCTAAGTCTCCCGAAACCACTGCTATGTGTTCACCACCACAAACCAGCGAGCGACGCAACGATGGACAACGCCGAAGAACCAGTGCCTAAACGCCGCCTTCTACTGGGTCGATTCGGATGCCCGGCGCCTCCGACGGCGATCGCAGATGTGTCGCCTCGAGCGACTGCCGCCGAATCGCCCACTGCACCGACGATTATGCAAATGCTTCCTGGGATGATCTTCAAATCGAGACATGGCGGCAAGTTCGCGATGCCCTTGACGTCGAGTGCCGATAGTGGCGCCTTCATGTGCTTCCGCAAGCAGGGCCCACCACCCGGCCCACCATTCCACTTCGCATTCCCAACCATCGTCGATCAATGCGGCGACCGCCACACCTCGGCCTCGTTCGGCTTCGTTGGATACACCGAATTCGACGCGTGTGGGCTCGTTGCGGCGGCGACTGGGACGGCGACGTGCACGCCAGCGCCGACGTTCAAGCTCGTCAACAAGAACGTCTACACAACGGCAGACACCGGATCTGTCGTTGCCGAGTCGGAAACACGTCGGATCACGGCTGCTGTCCTCAGTCCAGCATGGGACGGCATCGAACTGGCCAAGGTCGCACTCGTTGTGAATTCAGAGGCGTTTTTTCAGACACCCCGCTTCGACAAAGTCGTAATGCTCGCGGCCGCCGACACCAAGTCGTTCGGCATCAACGGGCCATGCATGTCGATCTCAAAGACACACACGGGTGTCGTGTCGGCCACACACGCGGCGCCGCAACGACCGCGTGTCCACTCGCCGGCACTCGGCCGCTACGTCATCGTGCTGAACCCACCGATCGACGCTGGGCATGGCGCACGTGTGGCGAGTGTGACGGGCGGTACCCTGACAGCCCGGGGGGCGACCACGCCGTTGAAGCTCATTCTCGAGCCCGCTGCTGCGGCCATGGGCACGATGAAGCGGGAGGTGACGCTGTGGACGACCGACGCGAACGCCATCTTTGGCTCGACGCCCAACTACGGCGCGCACGTCATACTGCTCGTACAAGGCACTCCGAGCGCAAGCAATGGCGTCGAATTCACCGTGCGGGCCGGCGTGATGGCAGTCGACGACAAGCGGATGGTGTCACTCACGTCGGAACCGCTCAAGTCGTTGTTCAACAGCGTCGCGCACGAAGCACGGGTCGGTGGCGGAACCGCCATGACGTACGATTGTTCAATCGAAGGTGTGCTCGCCGAGGGCCGCTCCGTACCCATCATCGCAAGACGATGCTCGTTCGATGACGTGATCAAAGTCAAACGCGCCGAGCTTTTGAAACTCGTTCGGACCAACATGGGCGCGTGTCGAGCCGGTGCCTGCGCAGCAGAGGCGGCGATCGCGGCGCTGGCAAAGAACATTTCGAAGGAGCAGTTGGTCGCCGCCGTCGAATCGGTCGACGAGGCGCTCGCACGCGCCGGAGACTTTGAGGCGGCTCGTGAGAACCTGAGCGACGTTCCAGACGACGCGAGCAAGGCGGCAGAGGACGATGCTATGCGGGCGATCGCGGTCCTCGCCTTTTTCGAGAGCCTCGACAAGCCGACGGCCATGTCGCTCAACGCGCTTGTTCAGCGCGTCCCCGTGTCGGTGGCGGACATGGCAGACGATGCCGCTGACGAGGAGTACGACGCGGACCTGTGCAATGGTCTCTGACATGCGCGTCGCATGCGCAACGCGTGCGAGGGTGGTGGACGGGCCGATCACTGGTTGACACACGCGCGCTAGCCCGTGTCACTGGTCTGTGTGTAGCATTGGAGTGAGTCGTTTGTCCGAACCAGTGTCTGTGCGTGTTAACCACGTACCACACATGGCATTCCTGCCTCCGGAAGACGCCGCAGCGGTTGGACGGTCCTTAAAACGAATTCTTGGTCGAAATCCTGTCCGATTTCGATACGCCTGTGAGGAGACGCGCTTTCTCCTCACCGACTGCACCGACGCCGACGCAGGGGCGCTCGTTCGAAGCGGCGACTGCCTCCAGCTCGCGGGGTGTGAGACGACACCGCTCGTCGTCGACATCGACTCGTTGCATCCCGGCGGCAACGAAGCGGCATCGGACGCGGTTTTCTCGACCGAGCGGCTTCAGTGCGCTACACGGCTCCTCACTGCGGTGCTGCGCAGTCGGTTCCACGTCGAACTCGTTTGGTTCTCGTCCGGCAAGCAAGGCGTCCACGGATGGGCGTTTGGAATCCATTTAACCGCGTCCACGCGGCAGACGATCGCCGCCCTCCTACCGCAAGGGGTCGACACGCACGCGCTGCAATCGCCCGCCTACGCGCACGAGTCCGTCCAACTCGAGGCAGAGGCTGGACTTGGTCGACTCGGGGCGCTGGACTGGGAAGGGTGCGGCGACGACGAATGGATCGCACGACTGCGCGCCGCGTTCGCCCCTGAAGCGACCCTTCAAACCAAGCTCATCGCCCTCACCGCCTTCTATGACGTTGGCGTCACGACCGCCGGCCGACTGCGTTTGCCGTGCTCATACAACGCCAAGGACGACGGCTACGCGGGCTTCCCGCTGCCGAACGACGATGGCAGTCGATGGCTCCCACTGCGGCGGGCGGCGAGCGTCCCATTGTCGGTGGAGGAGTTGGCGCTGCTATCGCGCATCGTTATTCCCACCGCCGATGAGTGCTCGGCCACGCTCGCCGCCCTCAAAGCCGACACACACACGAGGAAGCGGGTGCGGGACGGTGTCGCAAGTGACGCCTACGTCCCGCGCCTTCACCCGCGGCGTGTCGCGCTGCCCGTCGACCCAGTCACACGAGCGTCGCTCATCCCCGAGTGCGTGCGGGGCCGATTGTCGACGGACGTCGTGCGGATACTCGAGCGTGGCATGGAGCGCGGTGGAATGCCGATTTGGAAGTGGATCGGTGAACCCGACGACGAACGCCGCCGTGATTCCAGCGCACGCGGCGGCGGGTTGGGTGGAGCGGACGCCGCCAAACGACGGCTTCCGCTCGCCCTCGACGCCCTGTTGGGACTCGACATCACCGCGAAGGGCCGTGGCGATGTGGCGAGGGGGTTGATCGCATCCGCCTTCCCGGTCGATGTGTTTGCGGCGGCGATGGTCGCATCGGGGAGGCTGCGAGAGCTTGCTCACTGGGCAAGTTGGTTCGACACGTATGCCGCCGGAAAGGGCAAGGCGGGGACACTCGCGTGGCGGTACGACGCGGGGCGACTGTGCCGAATCGGTAATCTATGCCCAATGGTGCGCTCGCAGTGCGCGGCTGCGGCGACGGTATTGAACCCAAAGGGAGGCGGCGGCGGCGATGCCCCGAAGTGCAAGCGTTCGCGCCCGGTTGCGGCGTCGCGACCGCTCACGGGTCGAATCGTCGACGTCGTCCTGCCCGGGACGAGCGCTTCGCTGCTCGAGGCGGCAAAACCCCTCATCCGAGCGCGCGCCGAAAAGGAGTTCCCGGACGCAGTCGGTGCGAAAGTCAAGGACTGGATCCAATACACGGAAAAGAACCTCGAAAAGCTGTTCGAGTCAGCCGATCCGCAAGACGACGGCACAGTCGTTCTCAAATTCACCGAATACCTCGCCACCGAGGGCCGCCTCAGCTACGAGTGCAAGCGTTCAAAGGGGCTGAAGTCGATCAAGCGAGAGCTGCGCAATGTCATCTTTGCGGGCGCCTGGAGCGTCGATCTGTGCCGCTGTCACACGAACTCGATACTCGGCGCGTACCAATGGGCATCCAAAGTCGGCGTCGTGGACAGGCACGCACTCCTCGACCGACTTTGCTCCGACTTGCCGGGCGTAGAGGCCGACATCGTGGCGGACCAAGTGCGGCTGCTTCCAGAGGCAAAGGCGCGTCTCGGACGGTTGCAGCAGGGAACCAAGGAGGCTGGTTACGCGGCGAAGTTCATTGGCTATTTGCAGATCGCGCCAAAGACCCTCTTGAGCGCAATGCTCAACCAACCGAATGACTCCATGATGTTTAGGCGATGGCCGCTCGCCGCCGCCTGCTGCCGTGCCCTTGGAGTCGCCGCCGCAGCGGCAAAGCAACACCCGCTCGTGGTCGCCGATCGATTCCGACCCGACCTCATCGGCACGCCGGCGGGCGGCAAGAAGGAGAAACAGCAACTAGCCTTCATATTCGAGCGTCGCGCCCTCCAGTCGATGATCGCAGCTCTCGAGTCGAGTGGGTTTGCCCCCTCGATCACGGTCAACGACGAGTTGCTGTTTTTTCCGCCAACGGGGACCGACATATGCACCGTAAAGACGATCCTGGAGAGCGCGGTCGCAAACACACTACAATTCGACGCACCGATACGAGTTGAGCCCGTGTCCGGTTGAGGGAGACCCCATTCGAGGGCATGGCCGGTATTGCGCTCTGGGGCCTGACCGTAGAGGTCGGTGTCCGACCGACCGGACACCGGACGTGTACATGTGTACATATAGACATTTTTAACTTGACGAAACATGCCGCTGGATACGTGCATTTCCACGAGAGATTGTACAAGTTGTCCCGATTTGGCTGTAAACTTAACCAATCATTAAGTAAAATCAATTAGTTAATTACATACATTAATTAACTATGTACATGTAGGATCTCCGGCGTCCGGACAGACGGACACCCACCCACACGGCCAACGGCTGTCAAATCGACTCGTCGTTCAGCGCCGTTTTCGTCGTTTCCCGTGCGTCGTTTTCATGTTCGACGGATCAGCCAGCGATCGTGTCGCGCGGGAGGCACATCATCACGTTGTTTACGCGGGCGCGCTTGGGGTCGCCGTTCGCTCCCGTGAACGCCTTCGTCTGCACCGCCGGGACGGCGAGTCCGTCGCCTGGAAGTCGCACTCCTGCGCACAGGACGTCGTTCGTAAACCCTTCCAGCGACAACTTTGCGATCATCGGGGGCATCGTTCCGCGTGCGCAGACGGCCCGGTGGACGTCGTCTGCCTTCGTGCCGCCCTCTGACGTAGACGAAGGACGGTAGATTTCGTGGAAGATGCGACGTGACGTGAGTGTGAGCGTCGTCATCATCAGTTCCATCGCCGTGTCTGTGCCGGCGTCGCCCCCGTCCGACGACATCTCCGGAACTATGTCGACGCCTGCAACGAGCGCGGTTGACATCGGCGGTCGGACACACTTGCTGCACGCGAATGTCGAGACGAGGAGCAGGAAGAACGCGCGCGCGAGTGTCTCGTCTTTGGCCTTGATGCGCTCGTACAGCTCCGTGTTGAGCGGAGGCTTCAGGAGCGTCTCGCCCGTCCACAGCACAATCTTACGGCGGCAGTCAGCGGGAGCGGAGACGGTCGTCCCGTTCGTTGCGTTGCGCGTCACGATCCGCGTCGCCTTGTGGGCGGCGGACAAAGTGGTCGTCATTCCAACGCCCCACTCCTCCGCCGCGGCGCCGTTGGACTGCGATTTGAGGTAGTTCCAGTCGATCGTGTCGGCCTCGTCGTGCAGGATGAATCGCACACCCTGTCTCGAAAGCGTGGCCTCGTGGATTGGTGCCATTCGCTTGTTCGAACCCGAAAGTGCATCGTTGGGGAGGCGACGCGCGTATGTTCCGAGTCCCATCAGAAGCACGTCGAGGAGCGCCGTCTTACCGCGGTCGGAGGGCGTCTCGAAGACGTGAGCTTCCTTTCTCACGCATGAGAAGAGCCGCTCGGCGATCGACATCAGGAAGAAGTGCGTGTTCTCGCCCATCCACGCTTGCATCATGTCACGCGCCTCGGTGACTTGATCGTTGAATCTTGGACCGCCGAAGTTGCCGTCGTGCGACAGCCGCACATCCTCGATGTTGTGCCCCGCGTCGAGCAGCATTCGGTCGGTGTCGAGAAGGTCGCGAATTTGAAGGGTGCCAGACGAGAAGTCGATGACGTGCTGGCCACATCGGACGGCGTTGTTCAGCTCGTCGAACGTCGTCGAATCGCCAAGTCCGGGCTTCAGCGCCATCGCCTGGAACCACGACTGTGCGATGCAACTCGGCTGCACGTGGGCGGCGTTTGCGCGGAGCGAGTGCGGCGTATACTCGATCTTGTCACCGTTCGTGTCGGTAAATTCACCGAAGCGATCCCCGATAGGCTCGAGACCGTCCTTTTCGTTTCCAAACGCAAGCTTTGCGAGTGTCGACTTTGACAGGATCGAATCGCGTTCTTCCATTGTCAGCGCGTGCAGGCGCCGCGCGACGATTCGCAGGAGGTCGATCAGCGCGGTCGAGCCTTGCCCGCCGTTCTCGACCGGCTCCGTCGTCTGTGCGACGAGCTCCGACAGGTCGACCTCCTTCCGCGGCCACGTCACCGCAATGTGCCGCTTCGTCTTCGCGTCGAATGCGAGGAACGTGCCGTCGGAGAAGCGTCCACCAGCCTTCCGAACGAGTGTGCGGATCGGCACGCACAGATGCGCGTCCGCTTCGTGTGGTTTGCAAACGAGGAAATCGCGGATCGACGCGCGAATCGAAACCTCTTCGACATGATCGAGTTCGATCGAGCCCAAATCGACGTTCATTTTTCGACGAATGTCGTTCTTCCGTTTGTCAGTGGTCGTATGTCCCTGGTCTACCGGAACCACTGGTTTGCTTATGGTTAGCGCGGCCATTGGTGTGTGTATGCTCACACGAACGAACGACTTTGAATGTTCGACGAATGTCGTTCTCCCGTTTGTCAGCGGTTGCGCAATCTTGGTCTGCAGGAACGGGTTCTCGATGTTCGTGCACTTTGCGGTGTTCTTTGTTGGCGCATGTCGTGTATGTGTCCGTACAATCTACGTGACACGTTGGTTTTTCGATCCCCGCGTGATCGAGTTCGATCGAGCCTAAATCATGCAGTTTTTTTTTGTGGTGGCAATGTTAATTTTTTTTTTCGGTCCTCGTAAAATTCTGGGGGCCACGTCCGGTGCACCCACCAGCCGGGGCGTACCACCGCGCCGCTGGAAGATCGAGGTCGAGATGGCCGGTGGCAAGCCCGATGGCGTTCGGGTCAGAGCCGTCGACGCCGTCTTTCTCACGCTTTCAGAGGCCGCGGCGATGCGCCCGCGTCTGATCGAGAAGCTCAGCGACGTTTGGTGGAAGTAGTATGTGTATCTGTGTGTACTGTTTACTAAATTGGAACTCTCTACCCAAATCGCTCCGCCTTTTTCGTGTTCAGCATCTCAACGAGCGCCTTGAGCGGGTTGGCGGGGTCGAACGAGCTCAGAAACAGCCGTTCCTGTGCCCGCGAGGCGCCCACGTACATGAGCCGCATCGACTCTGCCTCGGTGGCACGGTCGTGGGTTTCCTTCTTCGACGCGAACTTGCTGCATCCACACGCGCCCAGCCCGAGTCGATTCTTGCAGTTGGCGTCGTGGTATGGTGACAACGATGCCAACTTCACCTGGTCGACGCGACTCCACGGCTCGCGCAAGTCGGTGACGAATGCGACCGGGCGTTCGTGGCCTTTGAATCGGTGGATCGTCGACAGAATCAGCTTGTCTTCGATCGACACGTCGTGCAGCTCGATGAGTTTGCGCGTAACTGCCGGGCGGATGTCGATCGCGTAATCGTCCTCGACATCGATCGAGAGCGCGCCGACGATCTGTCGGATTTCGTCGATCGCAGCCCCGTCGTTCGTGAGCTTGCACGAAAGGACGTCGCGAACGATCGTCCACGCGAGCATGGCCGTGAGCTTGGCCGACGTCAGACTCGTCGGTTCCCACTTGGTCGAAATCGACGACGGCTGCGTCTTCTTCGCCGGCGGTGGTGAAATGACCAGCGGCGGCGTGCCATTCTCGACGCGCTCGATGTTGCGACGGACGGCGGTGATCACGTGCTTCGCCGCTGTGAGGGTTGCGAGCAGGTTTGCCGACCGCTTCCCACCGCCGTCTGTCGTCTTCTGCCTCTTGTTATTGGCGGTTGGCCGATCGTCGTCCTCCGGCATCGTCGCCGCGTACTCTTGCATGATTTCCGCGTGCTTCTGAGTCAACAGCACGTCGATGTCGCACATGGACCGCTCGAGTGTCGTTTTCATCGCGGCTGCTGCGAGTGGAGGACACCCGGCCGCGCCGCGGATGCTTCGGATGAAGGTCTGGACGATCTTCATCTTCTCGTCGACGTCGTCGTCGACGTACTCTTCGAGCACCGTGCACACCTGGACGATCGCGATGACGCGTTCGGACAGCGTGATCGTGCTCGCTTGGCCCGTCACGTGGAACGGAACGCTTGCCTTTCGCAGACTCACGACGATCGGGTCGTCGTACTTCCAGTTTCGATGACGGAGGACGACGATCGACTCCGGCGGCGTGCCCGATCGCACGAGCTTGACGATCTCTGCGGCGACGGTCTCACCGCTGGTGTCTGAGACCCCGACGGCGACGCCCGGCGCGCCGTTGCCAACCACACCGACGCGCGATGCCTGGTCGTCCGTCGGCAGCAGCATCTCCGACGCTGCGACGACCGCGTTCGTCGAACGGTGGTTGCGTAGCAGTTTGAAGTGCTGTGTGCGCACGAGTTTCATCGATGCCCAGCTGATCGTCGAGTGGATGGTGTTGTACGTGGCACCGGCGAACCCGAAAATACTCTGCGAATCGTCGCCGAGAACGACGACGGCGACGCCCTTCGCGACCGCCGACTTCACGATGACGAGCTGCGACAGCGTCGAATCCTGGAACTCGTCGACGAACAGCACATCACCGCGCTCGCCCGGCGATTGTCCGTCGGCCGCATACTCGTTGATCATCTCGTCGAAGTCCGACAGTCGATGCCCGCTCTCGACGTCGCGTTCCATCGCGACTGCGAGCGTTTCGAGCACGACGCGTGCGATCTCGCCGTACACTCGGCCGTCGACGGCGAGCATCGATCGGAGCTGCTCGCCGCGGAGTTCGTACAGAACGGAAGCCGCGTCGGTCGATGGCGATGCCAGGCACAGCTCCGCCGTCGTCGAAGCGTCGACTGCGTCGTCCGTGGTTCGAGTTTTGTGTGAGTGGACCTCTCGCTCGATGAGCACCTTGAGCATTTCGATCATCTTTGTCTTGCCGACCAATTTCACGCCACCGCCATGCTTCAGATGGGCGTGCATGAGCGCCAACGAGTGGAAGGTCCGGGCGTTTTCATGTGGGAAGTTGAGGTCGAATTGCGTCCCGAGCGCGTCGACTCGTGCGAGCGCGGCGTTCTTCGACGCTCGCGTCGACGTCCCGAGGTAGATGTTGACGCGGGTCAGCATCGCCCGACACATCAAGTACGACAACAGGCGCGTCTTGCCCGCGCCCGCACACGCCACGATGGCAACGAGGCCCGCCTCGTCCATGCGGGCGCGGTCGAATATGTCAAGCTGCTCGGTGGAGAGGTGCTCGACGGCCGACAGGCGGAGTTCCGCAGCCATTGGCTTACGCTGCTCACCCCATAGCACTGGCACGCCGCCATTGGCTAATAGCGGTGGTCTGCAGCCATTGGTTTGGTATGACGGACGCTAACCGGTCGGGTGAACGGTCAGGTGTGTGGAGCACGCGGCGACGATGTCGTCCGTTGTCGCAACCACCACGACCACGGCGTCGATGGCCAGCCTGAGCATGCAGCTCGCACGCCGCAAAGAGACGCGACTGCGGACGGAACTCGCCGCCGCCGTCGAGGCACGCAAGGCGGTCGAGAACTGCGCACTCGGTGACTCGAACGGGCATCAACACGCGCAGAAAAGGCAACGACGACACGAGCCGACGTCGTCGTCGTCGGGCGGTCGAACGTCGACGCTCGCGTTCGCCCACAAAGACCCAACGGCCGCGCTCGCCGCGCTCGAATGCGTCGATATGGCGGATGCCACGCCGCACGAATTCACAGACCTAGGAGTGTGCGTCTACAAGTACAACGTCCGCTCGACGTCGGAAAAGCTGGTCGCGAAATCGATCTACCCATCGACAAAGGCATCGGCGATGATCGCTGCGAAGGCGACTCGATGCGTGTTCGAGATGGCCATCGAAATGGCGAACGAACTGGTCGAAACGAACTCGAAGGTACGGAACGAGATCAGCTGGCACACACCGCAGCAGATGGTCAAAGGGCGCGAGACGCGCGGGTGTGGGATCGTGATGTACTCGGACGACGCCCTCGCACTCGTCAAACAGGCGTTGGAGGCTGCGAAAGAACGCGTGTCTCGATGTGTCGACGCTGCCAACGTGTACACTCGTGAGATGACGGCGACCGCGGCGGCGGCCGTGGCAGTGACGGAGCGGACGCCTGGCGAGAGCGTGCCGCCGTCCGAGGTCGAACTCGACGCGATTCGCCGAGAAGCGATCGGCGCGGTGGAGGAAGTCGCTGCATATCGGGACGCGAGGGCCCTCGAGGTGGCGTCGGAACCGGAGCGCCCACTGTCGCTCCCAACCGCTGTTGTCGGCGCGTGACCACCGCAGCAGCAGCTCCCAGGGCAGAAGAAATGAAGCCAAAGGCCAAAGCGTTCAACTCACGGCCAGTCGCGGCCATTGAGAAAAGGGGCGGGCGACGTGTCGTGAAGCTCTGTTCGTCCCGAATCGATTCGGTGAACCGGCAGCGGTCGCTCGACGGACACTTTGTCGTGAAGTCACCGGACACTTCAAAATAGTTTTTGCCACCACCACCACCGATGGGCACGTAAAAATTACCGCGGGGTTCGCAACCGTAGAAAAACACAAAACGAGAATGCTGACGTCCCACCGGACCGCACCAACTTTTCAGAAGGGACGTCGATAAGTAATTGCACGCGTGGATAGGTGTGTAGAGGAGGGCTGCGATGAAGATTGTAGAAGTGTTTTGTGGGTGTGGCGGGTTCGGCGGCCTCGCGAGCACGATCGGCCACGAGGTAGTGCTTGGAATAGACGACAACAGTATCGCGTTAGATTCTTGGCACGAAAACAATCCCAACGGAGTAAAGAAATGTCTCACTCTCCCTCCCAAACATCCAATCCAATGGCCAGAGGGCGAGCTCCATGTGCACTTTTCGAGCCCGTGCCAGAGCTTCTCGGGTGCCAAGCGTGATTTAACAGACTCTGAGAAGGCTACGGGAGACAGTCTCGTGCGTTGGAGTTTAGACACGGCAATCGAGTTCGAAAGCTGGTCGTTTGAAAACGTCGTCTCCACGCACTCCAAGGCCGTTCTGGAGGAGTACAAATCCAAATATCCGACAAAGCTCGACTACACAACCGCACAGTGCGTGGATTTCGGCGTGCCTCAGCAGCGCACACGGCTCGTCGCAGGCCCGCCGGCCACCATACAAAAGTTCAAGGAGCTCACGAAAACACGCCATGTTACGATTGAGGAAGCACTCAAAGCCGCCCACCTTCCCGTAAGCTCAGAGTCGGTCCGCTCCATGGCACAGCTTCGCACATCGAGCGCACCGTGCTTGCGCAAAGTGACGCAACCGGCATACACAGTGCTAACCCGCCCGCTGAGGTGGTATTTTGAATCAAAGCGTGGAAAAGCGCTGACGGTGGCCCAGATGGCTGTGCTTCAGAGCTTTCCAGTGGGCTACAAATTCCCAACAAACGCACAAGACAGCTACCGCGTGATTGGAAATGCAGTCCCGCCCAACTTGGGGCTTGCAATCTTGTGCGCAGCAACGGGTGTCGAATTCAAGCCAAAAATCCCACTCGAGATCAAATACGCCGCCGTAGAGTCGGAATCGCCCAACGAGGCACCTGGCCATGCGCTACAGGCCCAGCTCGAGCACCTGGGGCGCGAGCTCGCGGAAATCAAGGCGATGGTAGCGAAACTCGCGTCGTAATACTGTTTTTGGGGTTTAAGGGCCCATTTTCACACTCACAGACGAAAACCGTTTTTTTCTCTCCAGCACACGGCAGACGAAAAAGTGGTGTCTCCGTGCCGTCGCTGCATCCCTCCAACGTGCGCCCGCCCGCCTGCACGACTGCACGCCCGTGGCCGTGTGCCGATGGGCAGACCGCCGCGGCCGCCGTGATCGCGCCCACTCCGCCGACGGAGAACGTCACTCGAGCCGAATTGGTGATGCCCCAAAGAATTGCAAGGAAGCGAGGCCTGGCTGCCATCTGCAATTCTTCCCCTGTGGAGGCGCGCTGGACGAGTCCGTTGGCTGCCGCCGCGCGTCCTCACCACAGCGGGACATCGCCGCACCACATCAGCGCCCTTGGCTCGCCTTCCTATGGGTGCTGCTGCAGCTGTTGGTAGCTGCTTGCAGCTGCTGCCAGCAAGCACAGCAGCAGCATTCTTCAAATGGCGGGCCCGGATGCCGATCGTCCGCCATCTACAGCCGAGTCGGCGTCATTGGAGCCGCGCCCCAGCACATTCCCACACGACCGCCTCCGTCCAACCAACCGCGCCCTCCACATGGGCCCAGTGGCTGCCCAAATTCCACACCCACATACCACCTTCACAGTTGCCACGATGGGCGACGAAACGACTCCGTCGGGAACAGACATGCCCTCCAAGCAGTGGCGGGCCGCTCTGCGCGTCGCCGCCGGCGCCATCGAAGATGCCGATGCGGACTTTGATGCCACCGTGGACGACGTGCGCCTATTCTACGAAGGTGGTCGAATTCAGTATGAGCTCCTGTCCGATGGCCGGTCGGGGGCCATCGAAGGGCGTACGGCAGCCGAGCTCTTCGTCAGCGCAAGTGCGCTTCAACGCGACGGTGCATTCGACCCGGCACCGACGACGGTCCTGGTCGACGGCCCGGCGGAGACATCCGTGTTCGTGCCCGCAGCCGTCAATCGCCCACAGAGAGAGGCAGGGGCGAAGGCGGCTGTCGCGATCCAGTCCCAGGCACAGGCCCAGCACGCCACCCCTGTCGTTGCGGTCACCACGACTCCTACCGGTGCGCTCAAGTGCCGCCACTGTAAGCGCGTGCTGGGCAACATGGGCGCCCTTGCGAACCACGAGGCGTCGTGCCCGAAACGCACCGACGGGACCACCGGTGCGCTCAAGTGCCGCCACTGTAAGCGCGTGCTGGGCAACATGGGCGCCCTTGCGAACCACGAGGCGTCGTGCCCGAAACGCACCGAAAACTACGACGATTCCGACGACTCCGACGACTCCAACGATTCCGACGACGCCCCTCAAAACCCACCACCACCACCACCCGTCGGGGCGCCTGTGTGGGTCCGCCGCGCGCTCGAACACACGCTCCTCGAAACGGGCGTTGCTCGTCTCCGCGCGGCGATCGGCGGCGGGGACGAAAGCGGCCGTCTCGACCCTGTCGGGCTGTACGCGTCGCCCGAGGTTCGTGTCGGCGTTGGAGACGAAGGCGTCGTGACGCTCACGTTCGTGGATGGTTCCAAGAGCCGCGATGTCCCAGTGGCGTCGTGCGGTTCGTACGACGCGACCCTCGCCCGCATTTCACAGACGATCCGATCCGAGGTGTACGTATCCGTCGAAAGCGTCGTCGTGGCGGCGCAAGCGGACGGCTTTCAGACGCTGGCGTTCGAGGGCCTCGTGTACGACCCCGACGCCTTCCTGCTCTCGTGGGGCGTGCAGCCTCCGCCAGTCGGTACGGAGGTCGAGCTCGAATCCAACGACCATCGCTCTGGGTGGGAGCCGGAGCCGTTCATCGTCGCCAAGGTGCGAGGTAGCTCGTTCTGTGTCCGCGAGTGCGACGAGTGGGTGCACGCGCATCAATACGGACGCATCTGGCGCTACCCCTCGAAGCCGACGACTGCAAAGCGCGCCCGTGACGCCGTCGCCGATACCTCCGAATTGCTCGGTGCACTGTTCGGCCAGGAGCGCGCGTTGGACGACCAAATCCCCTTCGTCGGAGGCACAATTGTCATCCACCGCACCTCTGCACGGGCGGGGACGACGGTGAATGCGCGCATCGTCGACGAATCCGGTGAGGAGCTGTGCGCAAAAGTGCAATGCACGCGCGGTGACGTGGAGAACATGCTGGCACAGGCGCTCAACCCACCCAAACAGCACCCCGCGCGCTCACCAAAGGACGGCAAGGCGGTGGTTGCGACGACCGTTCCCACCGAACCACCCGCCGACGCGCTGTTGGCCGAAGCCGACCGTGTCATCACCGCCATCGACGAGACGACGGCCGCACTTCGTCGAGAGGGCGTGCGCGCCTCGCGCGGCAAGCTTCTGAAGCAGCTTTTGAAGCGGCTTGATGTGCACGATCTGGACGACGCCGACCTCGAGAAGGAGATCGCGGCTGGTATGCGCGCGATCTCCGATCAAGCACGCGAGACGGGTACATCGGACACCCGCGTTCACCGCCTTCGATGCGCACGCGACGCATACACCGCCGCCCGTCACGACCTCGAAGGGCTCGTCGCCGAATTTGGCTCCCAGCCTGGGCCGTCCGCGTCCTCGGCCGACGCGTCCCCGTCGGTTGCCAAGAAGGCGCGGCTTCGCAGATAGGATACAGTGTTCGGAGCAGAGGAGGTGGCGCTCTGGAGTTCGACGCGCGGCGGACTGTGGATGCGCAAGGGGTCCCGAGTGCGACTGCGTGTGGCAGAGAGTGCGATCATGGGCGCAGGACGAGGGCTGTTCACGACCGCGTTCGTCGACGCGGGTGTGTGTCTGGGGCGGATGAGCGGCGGGGTGCTGCTGGCGGGGACGCTGGGGAAATGTGAAGACGAGGGCATTCGTCGAGCTTGCACGCATGCGATGGCGCTTCGTTACGCGGCGGGGTGGGCGCTGGTGGATGTTGGGGCACCGTTTCGGTTCGTGAACTGTTCGACGACGCCGAATGTGAGCGTCTCGGCGGCGGGGTGGGTGGTGTCGTCCGTCGCCGTGGCTGCGCGTACCGAACTTGTATTCGACTACGGTGGGCTGTTCTGTGTGTGACTACGGTGGGCTGTCCGCTCGTGGTCCGCACAGAACGCACTCGCCGCCCCTATGGTCGCAAGTCTCCCATCACCACCCGCTTGACAGTGGCCGTGTGGATGTATATATAGACATTTATATTTGACGAAACACACCGTTTGATACGAACGACTGTCACGCTGTGGACCCTGTGTTCAATTCACCCAATGTATTGGATGCCGACGGTCGTTGAAGCGTTCACGCGCTCGCCAAACCCCAGTGGACCGTACGACCCACGGCTCGACAACGCACCGGTCTCCTTTTTCAGTTCGACGAGTTGGACTACGATTCGCACGGTGGACTTGCATTTCGACACGCGCGATACGACGTAGATGGGAAGGGAGTGCAGTTACCGGCACTGAATCGAATTCTCGAATTTGGACCGCTTGGACCGCTCGGACCTGAGCGGTCGGTCCATGTACTAATTGAATTCGGTGGGTTGGAATTCAATTCCAAGGCTGTGACTTGCATTTCGACACACGCGATACGACGCCGATGGGTGGGAACTGCAGTTCCACGCGTCGAATTGAATTCTTGAATTTTGGACCGCTTGGACCGCTTGGACCGCTCGGACCTGAGCGGTCGGTCCACGTACTAATTGAATTCGGCGGGTTGGAATTCAATTCCAAGGCTGTGACTTGCAGTTCGTCACACGCGATACGACGCCGAGGGGTAGGAAGTGCAGTTCTATGCGCCGAATTGAAATTCTTGGATTTGGACCGATTGGACCGCTCGATTTATTTCTTTGAGAAAAAAAGTTTTATTTGTAGTTGTTTTTTTTTATAAAAATAATTCTCATGTAAATAAATCCGGAGGTCCAATCGGTCCAATTTGCGGTCCATCTTAAACTTGACTTAGGAATTGAATTCCTACCCCTCGACGTCGTATAGTACAAGACTAACTGCAATTTGCCACAGTGGAATTGAATTCAAGGCACGGGATTGCAATTAGTACATGGACCGGCCGCTCCGGTCCGAGCGGTCCAAGCGGTCCAAGCGGTCCAAAGCGGTCCAAATTCAATTCGGTGGAATGTAATTCAATTCTCATGTATGGAATTGCATTTCGTCATATACAATACGACGCCGATGGGTAGGAAGTGCAATTACAAGCACCGAATTGAATTTGTCGAATTTGGACCGCTTGGACCGCTTGGACCGCTCGGACCTGAGCGGCCAGTCCATCGACATTTTGAATTCGGTGGACTGTAATTCAATTCCACTGTTGGGACTTGAAGTTCGTCACACGCGATACGACGCCGGGTGGTAGGAAGTGCGATTCTAGGCACCGAATTGAAATTCTTGGATTTGGACCGATTGGACCGCTCGATTTATTTCTTTGAGAAAAAAAGTTTTATTTGTAGTTGTTTTTTTTTTTATAAAAATAATTCTCATGTAAATAAATCCAGAGGTCCCAGCGGTCCAAGTTGCGGTCCATCTTAAACTTGACCTAGGAATTGAATTCCTACACACGGAAGCTCAATTCTAAGTACATGTGATCAAGTTGCCGCAACCGAATTGAATTCAATGCATGGGATTGCAATTAGTACGTGGACCGGCTGCTCCGGTCCGAGCGGTCCAAGCGGTCCAAGCGGTCCAAATTCGACAAATTCAATTCGGTGGACTGTAATTGAATTCCTACACACGGACGCTCAATTCTAAGTACATGTGATCAAGTTGCCGCAGCCGAATTGAATTCAACACACTGGATTGCAATTAGTACGTTGACCGGGCGTTCCGGTCCAAGCGGTCCATGTCTATCCTGTTAATTAAATACATCTACTCCACCGAATGGCTCGGCGACGACGGGTCGCTTGGTTGCTGCTCAACGCCCGAGCGATCGACTGTCTCGTCGTCGTCGTCGTCGCGTGTGCGTTTGTGGCGATGACCATCGTCGTCGGCCGCCGCCGTCCATGCGCCGTCGGTTTCGAGTTTGGCAATAAACAGCTTTGCCGACGTCACAACGTACGCTGCGACGTCGATCGGCGCGCCGGCAACGTCGGCCGGTACCGTTTCGCCATCGTCTGCGGTTGTGGCGGTCGACGTCGCCGCCGCCTCATCGTCGTCTCGCGGGGCGCCGTTTAGGTGCAGATCGAGTTTATTAATATCGAATATGAACGAGTTCGGCCGTTTATTATCGGCATCACGGTCGCGACGTCTCAAGACAATGGTCGGGTGGTGGAGTGCGAACGCGTCGAACATTGCGATAGCCTTCCGTTTTTCGAGCCGCGAACGGTCCGAGAACTCGCGCCGTTGGAATGTATCGTACTCTCCCCACAGGTCGTCGTGTGTGAACCGCAGCTTGCTCTCCTGCCTAAGATAGTCTTCCGTGCGCGGCGCGAGGCCTTTCATGCTGTTACGATACCGCGACACGATTTCAGACATGAACTGCGCCTCTGCGCTCATGTGCGCGAAGCGCGCAACCTCACGCGCGCACGTCTGTGGGATCTCAAGTGCCGTCATCGTCTTCGGTGCACGCGTCCCGCATTTGAAAAACTCGTAGACGATGCGCTGCGTCTGCGGCCTGTCCATCAATGCGCTCAGGCTTGAAAAGAACGGTGCCGACTTTTTGCACGTCCCGCAGCCGCACCCCGCTTGGTGCATCTCGTTGAGCTCGAACTCCGGAATGGACGCGAACTGTGCATTGCGTCGGTCGGGGTCGGCGGGCGCGGCTGCATTCGTTGTGATCAGAACATGCATCACGTTCGGCTCCTCTGACGTGTTGATGTGCTTCTTCTGGATCGTGATCGTCTTTCCACCGACCATGTCCTTGACACGGTTGTAGTTCTCTTGCAGTGCCGCCGCCGGTAGCTCCTCTAGGTGGACGAGCGGCTTCCCCTGCACGAGCCCGTTGAATTGGCCCAGTAGGTCGGTTCCGGGGTTGCTCGTCTTACACGCCAGGTGGCTCCCCATGATAGTCGAGATCGTCTCCGCCAGCATCGTTTTCCCAATGCCAGCAGCCCCGACGATGATGAGCATGATCTTCGCAGCAATGTGCGGAAACTGGATCAGATTCGAGAACCATTTGACTCCGAAGTTGAACGCAGCCTCCTCTTTGCCCAGCATGCGATCCATGTGGTCCAGGAAGCGGAGCAGCGCAATGTACCCTTCGTCGCGCGTCGCCGGCATCGGCATCGCCGTCGCGGCCATCGGCTCCCACAGGTTTAGGACCGAATCGTCGATCAGTGTTGCGAACTCGGGCGGTAGATACACGACCGCCCGCTTCTCCGAGAAATACTCCTGCTGCCGCAGGTAGTGCTCGATGAACGACGCCGCCTTGACGCCGTAGTGTATCGTCTTGGTCTTGGGGTCGAGCTTTGCGTGGACGTACAGCACCTGCCGGTTCTCGAACAGGTCGAGCAGCTGCCGTCGTGAGTATGTCGTGAACCCGGGGCACTGGTCGGTGGCCGCGTCGCAGCCGTCGCCTCGTTTACACAGGCGCTTATTGACGTAGTACAGGATACCGACCTTGTGAATGAGCTTGGATGCGCGACCCATCGACGCAACGAGCGCCGATCGAAACGAGTAGTGGATCACACTGTAATCGACGATGTCGTTCCGGCCCATCGAGGACTCGATGTTTCTGACACGGCATGCCAGCTCGATGCACGCCGATCGCGCACCCACAGGCGCGTTGTCGATGCACTTCTTGAGCGTCCCGTGTAGATCCGGCTCCGGTGACGACGAATCGACGGCGGTGCGCAGTTCACGCGGGTCGTCGTCGTCGTCATCGTCGTCGGTTGTTGTCGAGACCGTTGCACATGCCGGTTCGTCGAGCTTCGCGTTGAGCGCTGCCTTCAGTTCGGCGTACTTGCCCGAGAGCTTGAAGTCCACTCCGAGTGGACCACATTCATCGTCCAGCCGCTTGTCGATGTCGTCAATTGCGTCACCGATCGCTTCGCGTCTGTCGTCGGGCGACATGTCGGTCGTCAGCCATGACGTGTTCCCGGGCGAGTAAAGGCGCAACAGTCGGTCGAGCGCGGTACGCGCCTCGTCGTCATTTCCAGCATCGACATGCGTCGATTTGCGCTTGCGAATTTGATTGTCGTCCACATGCACTGATTCGTTCATTGCGTCACACCCTATCAGAAATGTCTATGTTCGTATTACAAGCGTACGACACATTGTCTCGCCGTGATTAGCGGAGGGTCGTCGTTCTTGTGCCACAGTGTCCAAGAATCACACACTCATCGCTAATACGAACGGCGCCCAACACAGTCTCAACTGGCATGCATAACAATCGCGTGCTCCGCCTACCATATACTCACACACACACCACCACCTACGGCGCGCACCAACACAGAAAGAACTGCGTATAATGCCAACAGTCACATCCACCACCCAACAGCAACTGTTCAAAAAGAACCATCGAAGCGAGGTCATGTCCATTATCGCAATACTGACAAAATCGCTCCCTGCCGAAGACATCGACCCCGACAAAATACACGCACTCTCAATGGAGGTCGATGTAAATGATCTCCCTGCCAACATCCGAAGGTACTGCAATCGACGGTTGAGCAGGCGGCACGACGGTGTCAGGAACGCCCCACGGCGCCCGCGCGCGGCGGCGGTTCCAGTGACCAAGCGGTTGGAATACGACGCGGACGGCGGTTGGTACCCAAAGAACAACGGCGTAATCGAGCTGACGTTCGCTGCCATCCGAAACCAGCCAGAGTCCGTCTTCGTTAGAACGCCACACATCGCACACGACATTGAATTGTTCACTTCAAAACTCGTTGTTTCGAGTACAAGCAAGCTCATCGTCGAGAAAATGGCGCCGGGTGTCGCCAGTGACCACGCGACCCACGTGAGCGTGAGCATTTCGATCACGAACATGTGCGAGCGCATCGTCGCCATCGCAAACGAGCTGGTGGGCAGTGACGTCGACGGCGTGTACGCCGGCGCGAGAATGGTCCAGCAGAAGGGGACGGAGACGACGGGTTGGAGGGTACGTGCCACGCACGGCGCGGGGATCGCGTTGAATTGCATCGCCGAGGCGAGTGGTGGGTTGTTCTACACCGCC
>Ga0209709_10001664_pt1 | contig 20245 bp, 19 predicted proteins | sample ArcticOcean_MG_C_2_FD_187435 | JGI IMG/M metagenome (GOLD analysis project Ga0209709, IMG submission 187435) | Marine microbial communities from western Arctic Ocean - ArcticOcean_MG_CB4_136 (SPAdes) (version 2) | ecosystem: Environmental > Aquatic > Marine > Oceanic | place: Arctic Ocean...
TAAATGAAGAAGGTGAAGACATGTCTGCGTATTGTGATAAATTACAAGATGCAATTTGTTCAAATACTGTTGAATACGAAGATCATAAGATCAAAATAACCAGCAGCGGAGGAGTTGCAAATAGTGCTGAATCTGAAAATGCTTCAGACTTAATAAATAAAGCAGATGAAAGACTTTATGATGCAAAGAAAGCTGGAAGAAATAAATTTATTTTAGACTAAATAACAAGGAAGCTAAAAATGGCAAAAATACTTTATGTTGAAGACAACGAGATGAACAGAGACATGCTCTCTAGGAGACTACAGAGAAGAGAACATGAGGTTCTATTAGCTTTTGATGGCAAGGAAGGTCTTGAGATGATGAAATCTGAAAAACCTGAAATTGTATTAATGGACATGGGTTTACCTGTTATCGATGGCTGGGAAGCTACCACTTCAGCAAAAGCAGACCCTGAGATTCAACACATACCAATAATAGCCTTAACAGCCCATGCCCTTGAATCTGACAGAATTAAAGCCTTGGAAAGCGGAGCAGATGATTTTGATACAAAGCCAGTAGACTTTAAAAGATTGTTAGGAAAAATAGAGGACTTGCTAAATTAAGAGCTAGCTTCTTGATAAATACTTTTGACGATGGCCGATAACTCGTCCATGGAAACATCATCTTTTCTTACCATGCCAGCAACGTTCTCATCTAAAAGTTCTTTTTGCACATCAGTTAAATCTTTTCCGGAATAGACTAAGACAGGGGCTCTTTCTTCAGCCGTATAGTCCCTCATGTAAGCCTCCAGAAATTCAAATCCATCCATTCTTGGCATTTCCAAATCTAAAACTATTAAAGAAGGCTTGGCTTTAACTTTTTCCAGACCATCCTTCCCATCTTTAGCAGTCTCAGCAGACCAGCCAGCATCGACTAGCATTCTTGAAAGAAGGTCTCTAACATCTGCATCATCGTCTATCACGAGAACGGACTGTTGATCAGATGAATCACCCATTAAACGAGTGACTGTTTCTAGAAATAAACCACGATCTATTGGCTTTGTAAGGTAATCATCCGCACCCAAAGACTCTGCAAGCACATCCTGTGAAAGCTGACTTACCATTACAACCGGCATGTCAGCCAATTCCGGATCAGACTTACATTCTTTCAATATAGACCAGCCATCTCTTCCAGGCATTAGAACATCAAGTAGCAAGAGCCTTGGTTTCATTTCTCTTACAATCTGCATGCCTTTTTCACTATCAGTTGCACCCACGAGCGTTAAACCGATTTTGGATAAGGTTCTCCTGATAAGATCGTGCATAGGCACATCATCATCTATAAGTACTACGATCTTTTCACTTTCCTCTAATTTTTCAATTGCATTACCTTCTTCAACCTCATCGTAATCTTGAGGGCATTCTCTAGGTATGTACAAAGTAAAAACCGAACCCTCTCCTAAAATACTAGTAACTAGAACATCTCCACCCATCATTTCTGCTAGTTTCTTTGTGATAGGTAAACCTAAACCAGTTCCCCCATGCTTAGCAGAAGTTGATCTTTCTGCTTGTTCGTATTCTCTAAAAACTTTACTTAAACCCGCTTCGGACATTCCTTCGCCTGTATCTGACACAGCAAACCTAACCATTTCTATTTCGTCTTGCACGAATGTATCAACATCAAGCGTTATGGTTCCGTTAGAGCAAAACTTAAATCCATTACTTAGGAAGTTTGTAAGACATTGTCGTATCTTTGTTTCGTCTTGAGTCATGGCTCCAAGAGGATCTTGAAGATTTACTTTAAAGCCATTGTCGTTTGGTGTTGCCAGAGGTCCAACGACGTCTTTGATGGTATCAACCATATTTTCTATATCAAAACTGGTTAAATAAAGCTCCATTCTCCCTGCTTCAATTTTAGAAATATCAAGAATATTATTAATTAAAGACAATAAATGGCTTCCCGCTGAAGTAATCTTTTTTAAGTCGGGTAATAGATCGTCATAACCAAGATCTTCACAGTCTTCTGCTAACATTTCTCCGTAACCCAATATTGCATTTAGAGGGGTTCTTAATTCATGACTCATGTTGGCAAAGAAACGCGTCTTTTCAGCATTTGCTTGATTGGCGTCGTCCCTAGAAGTTTCCATTTCGCTCGTTCTAGCTGTTATCAACGCCCCAACTTCATCTGACATTCTAGAAAAAGCCAATGACATTAATTCGACAGAAGCCTCTTCATTGCCTTCCTTATCTCCAGTCCTTGCAAGTTCAGACATCTTTGCTACATCTTCAAGAATTAACTTTTGAGCATCGCCTTCAAGCTGGTCGGCAAGGAAGGACATTTTTTCAATTATGACTCTGTCTCGTTCTTTTCTTCTTTTCGCTTGTTCTTTTCTAATATCCTCCATCTCAAGAAGATGTCCTCTGTAACTATGCAAGGCCGTCGAAAGGTGCCCTACTTCATCATCTTCGGATGCGAATATACCCCTGCGAGTAGGCATCTTTTGAGTATGATCACCTTCAGTTAAGCCTTCTAAGACTTCTATAGCTTTTGTGATGCCACCGAAAGTCACGTACGTTACGTAGGCGGTTAAACCTAATATGGTCAGAAGTACTAATACGATAATAAGGTAACTTCTATTCAATACTGTAGAGGCTTCCTGCATTGAAAGTCTTTCATCTTTAAAGATGAAAAGCTGTGCAAGGTCCGCTGACAAATAAGAACTAAGAGGCAACAGAGTAATTGAAGCACCCAGATCAAAGTCTTTAGCACTGTACCTGCTTCCTTCTTCTGAATTGAATTGATTTGCTTTAGCTACCACACCATCGTAATCGGTTATGCCATATCGAGCTTCCTCTGATAAGTCGTCAGATGAATAATCTTCATTTAAAGAAATTAGACCTTCAGGAGTTTGAATACCCATTCTTACTTCAAACTCATCTTCAAAAAGCTCAATTGCCTTTCTTATATCTGCCCCTAAAACAATCAAAGCAACTGTTTTTTGATCAATCTTTATAGGAAAAGAATAGGTCTGATTTAGAGTTGATGTTTGTTCGTTATTGGAATCAAGAATTTTTAAAGTTGATTGCTTAGGTCTTGCCGATATATCTTTAAGATAAGAATCTAAATAAGAAAAAAATTCAGGTCTAGCCTTGGGGCTACAAGGGTCTATGCCAAGCAGGTCAAATGCGCTACCACAGTATACTCTTTCACCTGTGGGGAAATAAGCCATAACGAAACTAAGATTACCTTCATCAAGGTCATCTTCAAAAATAAATTCTATTAAATACTGAAGATCACCTAAAGTTCTATTTTCGATGGCATTGAAGATAGGATTATAATAAGCGCCTTCTGAGTCTACTTCTTCATTTAGTGTTTCTTCGTCAGGGTCCCAGTAGTTTCCTTTGTCTCCCGTTCCAGGTAGCCACTTACTCATGTCTTCGTAAGTACTATTGTAAGTCTGATACCAAGCTGACTCATAGAGTATAACTAAAGACTCATTAGCAGCATCATCTCTGATATTGTCTCTTGTTTGTGTAGAAAAGAAAAAAACGATGGCCATTAAAATATAGCCAACTACTACAAACAGTATAAGTTGAAGTCTTATAGACATATCTTTTCTATTATTGAGGGTCTAGTAAGAATTAATTCTTACTTTATGAAGTATTAGTTACTGAATGCAAAACTAAGTTTTACTTTAACATTATTTACTTTAACAGACTGTCCTTGATGCATTGGTGCTTCATAAACCCATTTCCGAATAGCTTTTATAGCAGCTCTTTCAAAGGTACCTTGAGGTACTGCCTCTAATACATATGGGTCAAGTATTGATCCGTCAGTGTCGACGTCAAATTCAACAATGACATAACCTTCTGTTCCCATACGTAATGCTTTTCTTGGAAAGGTAGGTTGCTTGGCATAGTTTCTATTAATTTCTATTTCTATTTCACTTTCTCCAACATAACCTCTATCTGCAGATGCAACGTTCATTGCAAAAAGAGAGGCCATAACAGCAGTTAAAAACATCCCTATACCTGCTTTGTTAAGCTCTTTCATAATCTTCATTTTGCTTACTCCTTTAGTAAAAAGAAGTTATTATACACTCCTAATTCATTAAAAAAAATTCATGTCAAAATCTAAAAAAATAAAGCATTACCTTGCTGGTCAGAGATATTGGGAGGTTTTTGTTGTGCCACATGACGAAACCGTTGGTCATGCTTGTGAAATAATGGAAAAAAATAGAATTGGTGCTCTAATAGTTGTCGATAATAAGACTGATGTTGAACACAGCCATGTCATAGGAATAATCACTGAAAGAGACATTGTTAAAACAATTGCTCATCACATGCATGAAATTGAAGACAAGAAAGTAGAAGAGATTATGTCCAATAAACTCATAAGTACTACTCCAGAAACTACAACTGATGATGCAATTAAATTAATGGTAGAAAACCAAATTAGACATCTTGCGGTTATGGATGACGAAAAATTAGTCGGCGTAATATCAATGAGAGATATTTTTTATTCTGTAAACTATCTCAGTAATAAGTAGAAATATAAAGACGAAAACCTTGAGCCATAGTCACTTACTCGCCCCTTTGATCAAATTACTAAGAAATACAACATTAATAGTATTCTCAATTATTTCCATAGACCTGTTAGCAGAAACAAAAGTCATCGTGTTAGGTTCTGGAACTCCTAACCCCGATCCGAACAGAGGTGGTTCTGCCTATGCCGTTTTAGTTAATGATCAAGCCTATTTGGTGGATTTTGGCCCAGGTATAGTAAGGAGTGCCTCTTCTTTATCACCCACTTGGGGAGGAGAATTTGAGGAGCTAGAAGTAAAAAATTTGGAGTATGCTTTTTTAACTCACATACATTCAGATCACTCTGCTGGATTAAGCGATCTAATATTAACTCCCTGGGTCCTAGGAAGGGAGAGACCCCTTAAACTATTTGGACCACCTCAATTAGCTAAAATGGCTGCAAACATTCAGATTGCTTATGAAGATGATATAAATTACAGAATTAATGGCTCTCAGCCTTCTAATTCGGAAGGTTATAAAACTCTGTTTAACGAAAATAAAGAAGGTGTTATTTTTAAAGATTCAAATGTGACAGTCCGAGCTTTTCGAGTTAACCATGGTGAGTTAGCTGATTCTTATGGGTACAGTTTTATCACAGATGACAAAAAGATTGTTTTCTCTGGTGATACTGCCATTAGTGATGTCTTGATTGAAGAAGCCAGAGGTGCTGATGTTCTCGTTCACGAAGTTTTTTCAGAAGAAGGTTTTCAGAAAAAAACTGAAGATTGGAAAAAGTATCACAAGGCACATCACACTTCTTCGTTGGAAGTTGGGTTAATTGCTAATATGGTTAAGCCTAAGAAATTAGTACTCTCGCATATACTCTTTTGGGGGGCATCTAAAGAATCAATTCTAGATGATGTAAAGCTGAACTTTAAAGGAGAAACGATTCTTGCTGAGGATCAAATGGTGATTAATTAACATAAAAAATAGGGAGCAACTTCGCAGCTAACTCCCTAAGATCTTCTAGAAGGAAATCTTTTCTAAAAAGTTACTTACTTTTCTCTTGTATTAATTTAAATACTTTCATTGTTTGATCTCCGCCCTGATAACAAAGCTCTGCATCCGTCATGTCGGAAATCTGGTCCCAGTTAGCTTCAATATTCTCAGCCGTCATGTCTTCTCCAGTTCCCAGATAGACACCTTTAGTTTCATGAACCATAACCCTAGTAAAGACACCAGCACCTGCAGCTATAATAACTCCTGTGGGGGCATCTTCAGAAACCATATAGGTAACTGCTGGAGTTACAAACTCTGGTTTAATCTGTTCTATAACCTCACCAGGCATTAAACTTTCGGTCATTCTTGTCCCGGCTAAAGGCGCTAAAGCGTTACATTTAATATTGTATTTTGCACCTTCAAGTTTAAGTGTATTCATCAACCCAACTACGCCCATTTTTGCAGCACCGTAATTTGTTTGACCAAAATTTCCGTATAGGCCACTGGAGGATGAAGTCATAACAATCCTGCCGTAGTTTTGCTCTTTCATGATTTCCCAAACTGCTTTAGTGCAATTCACACTTCCCATCAAATGAACTTCCAGCACCATTCTAAAATCTTCATCCTCTACTTTAGTAAAGCTCTTATCACGTAAAATGCCGGCATTATTAATAAGAATATCTATGCGGCCATACTTATCCATGACATCTTTAACCATGTCGGCTACCTGATCTCTATCAGTGACACTAGCGCCGCTGGCCATTGCATGACCACCAGCTGCCTTAATTTCTTCCACAACGGTTTCAGCGGCAGATAGTGAGCCATCACTAGATCCATCGACATTACCGCCCAGATCATTAACAACTACTTTAGCCCCTCTTCTGGCTAAATCTAAAGCGTGACACCTCCCAAGTCCTCCTCCTGCTCCAGTAACAATGGCAACTCGATCCTCAAAATTTATAGACATACGATCTCCTTCGATTTTTAAAGTGGTGATTTTACAGTAACCTAGTTTCTTTGTGAAAAGGCTTTTTGTATTCTTGCAATAGAATCTTCAAGTACAGATCTAGGACAGCCAAAGTTTAATCTGACGTAATCCTTATTTCCAAACCATTCTCCATCATGAACGCCAACCTTTGCTTGTTGAATCATAAATTCGGAGGGAGATAAAAGTTTTGCTTCTCTGCAGTCAATCCAAGCTAAATAACTTGCCTCTGGACCTGTCAAAGACAAACCTTCGACTTCATTTATTCCTTCTATTAGGATTTGCTTATTTTTTTTAAGGTATTCAATTAGCGCTTTATGCCATTCTCCTCCGTTTAAATATGCTGCTTCAGTAGCCACAAAAGACAAAGAACTTATGTGGGCAGCAATACCTCTCATGCATCTTCTAAAATGCGCCCTCAGCTCAGGGTTAGGAACTACAGCAGCTGCAATTGGCAGACCTGCAAGGTTAAAAGTTTTACAGGGGCCAAGTAAAGTTACAGAGTTATCCCTGGCGTAATCGTTAATTATTGCCGTGTGAATGTGTTTTACTTTTTCATCCAACAATAAATCGCAGTGTATTTCATCGGAACATATCCCAACGTCATGTTTTGCACAGATATCAACTAAACGTTCAATTTCCTCATGAGAAAATACCGTACCACCGGGATTATGTGGGTTACAAAAATAGAACATTTTAATATCGGAAGACATCAAAGCCTCAATTGAATCAAAATCTAATTCAATTCGACCACCTACGTCTTTCATGTGCGTTTTAACCATACCCCTTTCCATATTACTTGGCGCAAAAGTAAAAGGTCTGTAAATAGGAGACGGGGTCATGGCCATATCGCCAGGATTCAAGAAGGTACGAGCAGAGACATTCAGTCCAACGACGGCACCAGGAATCCAAGTTACCCATTCAGGGTCTATGTCCCATCCAGTTACCTCTAACCTGTCTCTTAAAATTTTTGCTAGATGCGAAGGTCTTTCGGTGTAACCAAAAACTCCATGGTCTATTCTTTCATGAAGAGGATTTAATATTTCTGGCGGACAAGAGAAGTCCATATCTGCAACCCACATAGGTATAATTTCTGGGTCATCAAACTTTAACCATTTTGTACTGTGGGTTTGCTTGCGCTCTATTATTTCATCAAAGTTATAGCTCATTTTTTTTTATTCTTTGCAGGTCAACTATTGCCCCTAAAGATAGCAATCGTTAGACTTCCCGCCTATTTAAAAATTAATAAAACTCATTATGACAGAAGTTTCCTATTCTAATGTAAATGACAATACACCTGTCCTTGTTGGGTGTGCTCAACATCTTGATAAGAATGGGGTAGACGGATTAAATTTTTTAGAAATCTTAGAGGTTGTGGGGAAAAAAGCCGTTGCTGATTGCGAAGCTGAAAAGTCTTTAGCTGAAGAATTAGATAATGTTACAGTCATCCGTTTCGTTGCGGACACGCCAAATAGAGATTCAGCAACAACCAGCATGTGGGGATATCCCAATATGCCTAAGAGTTTAGCTAATAGTCTGGGCTCTAAAGCAAGTAGCTTAATCTACACAACCACCGGTGGTAACTCTCCACAATTAGCTGTAAACGAAGTGGCGAAGAGAATTCAGTCTGGAGATATTGATTGCTCTTTAATCGCCGGTGGAGAAGCCCTAGATACATTTGTAAAAAGGATTAAATCAGGAATAGACACTGATTGGTCAGACAATCCTGGAGGCGAACCAGAAATAATTGGAAGCGCCCAAGATGGAGCTAACGATCATGAAAAAATTTACGGTCTTTTTAATCCTTCGAGTGTCTACCCTCTTTTTGCTAATGCACTAAGAGCAAAAGACGGAACCTCACCTGCTAAACACATGCTTGAAGTTGGTGAATTATTTTCTGAATTTTCTAAAGTTGCCTCAGAAAACGAACATGCTTGGTTTCCAATACACAGGACAGCTGAAGAGATATCTGAAGTGAAACCAGAAAATAGGATTATTGGTTTCCCCTACACTAAATACATGAATTCTATTATGCGAGTCAATCAATCCAGTGCTCTCGTCATGGTATCTGCTAAAAAAGCCAGAGAAATGGGCATACCTGAATCAAAATGGGTGTTCATGCATGCTGGAGCTTGCCTAAATGAAATATTCCATATGTCCGATAGAGTTGATTATCATTCTTCTCCAGCAATTAAATCTTGTACGGATGCTGTTTTTAATTTATCGAACACCACTCAAGAAGAAATGGATTTTTTAGACATATATTCTTGTTTTCCTTCTGCAGTTCAAATTGCAATCAATGAATTAGGAATCAAGCCTAATGACTCAAGGGGGTTAACACTGACAGGAGGACTGCCCTACTTTGGCGGCCCTGGAAATGCTTATGTTCTAAATTCCATGGCTTCAATGGTAAAAAAATTAAGGGAAAATCCTGGTAAATTTGCTTTAGTAACCTCTAACGGCTGGTATCTAACCAAACATGGTGCAGGTATATTTTCTACCAAACCATTTGAAGGGGAATGGGATCAAGTGGTCGATACAAGTAAAATGCAAGAAGAGATAAATAACATGGAAAAACCGACTTTTACAGAAACCCCTGAAGGTGAGGCCGTTGTGGAAACCTACACTGTGGTTCATTCAAGAGAAGGACCCAGTAAAGCAATAGTAATAGGAAGGTTAAATGATGGAACTCGCTTTCTTTCTAATACAGGAAAGGATGAGATTACCTTAAATAAGATGATGCAAGAAGAGATGCTGGGCGCAAAAGGCTCTGTTTCTTTTAACGGTAAGAAGAATGTATTTGTACCCAATTAAACGGAGAAAAAAATGAAAGAAATTAACGTAGCAGTAACAGGTGGAGCGGGACAGATAGCTTATTCTCTTCTGCCCAGATTAATCAGTGGGGAAACTTTTGGAGAAGATACAAAAGTGAATCTTCGTTTGGTGGAGATCCCACAAGTAGTGGATAAGCTTGAAGGCACCATAATGGAATTAATAGACTGCGGTTTTAGGCAAACAGGAGAACTTACTGCAACTTCAGATATAAAAGAAGGCGTCAAAGACGCGGATTGGATATTGTTGGTGGGCAGCATACCTAGAGGCATAGTTGTGGATGGAAAGAAAATTGAAGAGAGAAGCGATTTACTTAAGATTAACGGAGGTATATTCACAGCACAAGGTTCTGCAATTGGTGAATTTGCAAAATCAGATGCAAAGATATTAGTTGTTGGTAACCCAGCAAACACAAATGCTCTTATCGGGAAAAATCAAGCCAACAATCCTGGTCAGCAATGGTTTGCAATGACAGCACTTGATGCAAATAGAGCTAAAGCTCAGCTGGCTAAAAAAGCTGAAGTTGAAATCTCGGCAGTAACCAATATGGCTATATGGGGAAACCATAGCCCTACAATGTACCCCGATCCTAACAATGCTCTGATTAACGGTGTGAGTGCAGCAGAAGTCATTAACGATAAAGACTGGATAGAAAATGATTATCTTCCACTCGTGCAACAAAGAGGCAAGGCAGTTATTGATGCCAGAGGAGCTTCTTCGGCCGCTTCAGCAGCAAATGCTGCCATCGACACAGTCAAGGCAGTAGAAAGTCCAACTGCTGAAGGAGACTGCTTTAGTGCTGCCATAGCAAGTGATGGCAGTTATGGAGTGCCTGAGGGTTTAATCTTTGGCTATCCTCTTAAGACAAACTCTGATGGTGATGTAGAGATTATCCAAGGCATTGAAATAAATAATTTTGCGCAAGAAAAAATTGATGTAACAACTCAAGAGTTGCTTGAAGAAAAAGAAGCAGTCAAAGATTTGCTGAGCTAAATCAGTCTTTAGATTTTAACTGCGGGAACAAAAGAACATCTCGGATAGATGGAGCTCCAGTGAGCAACATGACCAGCCTGTCTATTCCTATCCCAACGCCTGCGCATGGCGGTAAACCATATTCTAAAGCCTCAACATAATCAGCATCATATTCCATGGCCTCTTCATCACCAGATGCTTTTTGTTCAACTTGAGCTTTAAACCTATCAGCCTGATCCTCAGGGTCGTTTAATTCTGAGAAGCCATTGGCTATCTCTTTTCCGCCAATAAATAATTCAAAACGATCTACAAAATCTGGGTCATCATCGGAAATCCTAGAAAGTGGTGATATCTCTTTGGGGTAACCAGTTATAAAAGTCGGTTGATCCAGGCTTTCTTCAACCTCTGCTTCAAAGAGTTCAAAAAGTAATTTCCCATCAGAAAGGTCTTTGTAATCTTTTAAATGTGATTTTTTTGCTAGTGATTCGAGAACTTCTCTGTTTCTTAACTCTTCTTCTTTCACGGATAGTTTCTCTGCAACGGCACCAATAAGAGTTATCCTTTTAAATGGCTTACCAAGATCGTATTTATGGTCATTTGTCTCTACGACAGAGCTGCCAAATACTTTTTCAGTAACCGATTTAAAAAGTGATTCTATAAAAATCATCTGATCCTCAAAATCCGCATAAGCCGTATAGTATTCCAGCATAGTAAATTCAGGATTGTGCTTAGTGGATAGGCCTTCATTTCTGAAATTTCTATTTATCTCAAAAACTTTTTCCAAACCTCCTACAACCAATCTTTTTAAATAAAGTTCAGGTGCAATTCTTAAGTACAGATCCATATCTAAAGCATTGTGATGAGTTGTGAAAGGTTTGGCTGCTGCCCCTCCAAGAACTGAATGCATCATAGGAGTTTCAACTTCTAAGTAATCTTGTTCTCCAAAAAAAGAACGAATTTCGCCAATAATTTGACTCCTAAGCTTGAACACTTTCAAACTGTCTTCGTTTGTTAGTAAATCAAGATAGCGTTTCCTGTATCTTTGTTCAGTATCCACCAGTCCTGCGTGTTTTTCTGGTAGTGGGCGTAAAGACTTTGTAAGCAATCTAACTGAATCAGCATGTATGGTTAACTCGCCCGTCTTAGTTTTGAAAAGCTTGCCAGAAATACCAGCTATATCACCCAAGTCCCAAGTTTTAAAATTTTGATATTGACCTTCAGGCAAATCATTGGATCTGAGATAAGCCTGAATCTGACCATCCATGTCTTGAAGGGTTATAAAGCTCGCTTTGCCCATAATTCTTTGCAGCATAATCCTGCCTGCTACAGAAACATTTTTTGGGTTTGCTTCAAAGGCTTCATTGTCGAACTCGCCATATTTGGCATGGAGATCTTGGGACAAAGAATCTCTTCGGAAGTCATTAGGGTATGCATTTCCTTCTGATCTAAGCTCTGCAAGCTTAGCTTTTCTTTGCAATATTAAATCGTTTTCTGTTATTTTTTCTGACATGAGTTGTTATTTTAACTAAACATTTGCTTTTAAGCTCGCTTCAATGAATTCATCTATGTTTCCATCTAATACAGCTGTGCAGTTTGATGTCTCTATTCCCGTTCTTAAATCTTTTATTCTTGAAGAATCTAAGACATATGATCTTATCTGACTTCCCCAACCAATATCAGCTTTTGAATCTTCTAAGCTTTGTTTTTCTTGGTTAAGTTTTTGTATTTCAATTTCATGCAATTTAGCTCTTAACTGCTTCATAGCCTTATCTCTGTTCTTATGTTGCGATCGATCTGATTGACACTGGACTACAACTCCCGTCGGTTCATGAGTAATCCGAATAGCCGAGTCCGTTTTATTAACGTGCTGACCACCCGCTCCGCTGGCCCTGTAGGTGTCTACTCTTAAGTCCGAAGGATTTATTTCTATTTCTACCGTTTCATCAATCTCAGAGGAAACAAAAATAGATGCAAAAGAAGTATGCCTTCTGCTTCCTGAGTCAAAAGGAGACTTTCTCACCAACCTGTGGACGCCCGTCTCAGTTCTCAACCAACCGTAAGCATATTCTCCTTCGTAGCGAATGGTTGCGCTTTTTATGCCTGCCACCTCTCCGTAAGAGACTTCAACCAGTTCTGTTTGGAAACCTTTGGACTCACCCCATTTAAGATACATTCGCATTAACATTTCAGCCCAATCTTGAGCTTCAGTGCCTCCTGAACCGGATTGGATTTCTAAATAAGCGTTATTAGGGTCCATTTTATTAGAAAACATTCTTCTAAACTCTAGTTGATGGAGGGCATTCTCGTTATTCGCTACGTCAATCGAAATTTCTTCCATGGAGTCATTGTCCTGCTCTTCAATGGCTATTTCTATTAGCTCAGAAGCATCTTGAATAGACAAACTTAAGGCATCAAAAATAGTTAAAGACTTTTCAATACCAACACGCTCTTTATTTAATTCCTGAGCTTTCTTTGGGTCATCCCATACGTTTGGGTCGCTCAGTAATTGAGCCAGAGATTCTATGCGTATTTTCTTTTGATCAACGTCAAAGGTACCCCCTAAGATCTTTAATTCGATCCTGGTGATCTCTTTGCGTTTCGTTCAAAGTTGTTACTTCAATCATTTTCTATTTTAAATTGGTTCTCACGTAATCTTTAACCGCATTAAGGTTATTGGGTAAAACGGAGAAGACTTCTTCCCTTTCCTTCGTTGGTTTTAATTGAGATGGTTCATTGACTTGATGTTCCGGCAAGGCACTCTTCATGGCATCAATAAATTTAGCTGGGTGAGCTGTTGCCATTGTAACTATTGTTTCTTCTTTCAGAGCTAATTTATTTGCTGCTCTTATTCCAGTAGCCGTGTGAGGATCTAATAAGTAATTGTGATTAGAAAAAGTTTCTTTAATTTGATTAACAATCTGTTCGTCGTTACTAGCTAAACTGGGAAATATTTTTTGGATTTCAGGCCACCTATCATTTGGTATTTGAATTGATTTTTCCTTAAATGTATTCATTGCCTCTAAAAGTAAATCAGGGTTATCGTTATAAAGGTTATAAAGTAATCTCTCAAAATTACTCGCAACCGATATGTCCATGCTGGGTGCTAACGTTTTATTTACGTTATTCTTTTCGTAAAGATTATTAGAAAATAATTTATGCAATACGTCATTGCTGTTAGTGGCAACTAGCAATCTATCGATGGGTAGGCCAATCTGCTTGGCTGTCCAACCAGCATATGCATGACCAAAATTTCCTGAAGGAATGGAAAAAGATAGACTTGATGCAGTATCTTTTAATCTTAAATATGACCAAAAAAAATAAACTGATTGTGTCATGCACCGAGTCCAATTAATTGAATTAGCTGCTATGAGACGAGTGCCTTCTTTAGTCATCGAGCTATCCAAGAACATGTCTTTAACCATTGCCTGGCAACCATCAAAATCAGTTTCAACTGCCAAAGCATGCACATTCTTAGCTTGTGAGGTTGTCATCTGACGCCGTTGTACTTCAGTTACACGTCCATGAGGGTAAAGTACAAAAACATCTATATTTGAATATCTTGAACAAGCTGAAATAGCGGCTGCTCCGGTATCTCCAGAAGTTGCTACCAATACCGCTATCCTTTTTCCTTGTTTTTTAGAAAAATAATCCATTAATGCGCCCAAAAGTTGCATTGCCACATCTTTAAAGGCAAGTGTAGGGCCATGAAAGAGTTCCAGCACCCATTGATCTTTTTCTAGCTCTACAAGATTAACAACATCTTCTATATCAAAAACTCTGTAGGTCTTTTCAACAAGTTCAGAAAAATCTGACTCACTAATTTCTCCTTCAACAAAAGGGAAAAGAATTTTTGAAGCCAATTCGTGGTATTCCAGACCTTCCATTTCATTTATTTGCTCTAAAGTCATTGAGGGAAAATATTCAGGCATATAGAGTCCGCCATCAGGAGCTAAACCTCCTAAAAGGACTTCAGAAAATGGGACTTCATTCGAAGACCCTCTTGTGCTCTTGTATAACATTAATTTATCTTAGTGTAGATTCTGAATTGCTTTAAGCAATTTGCCACTTCTTCCATTTCATTTAATTCTTGTAACAACCTATCAACCACTTGATCTGACACTGAACCAGATAGAATGACAACCGGAACTTCCTCTGTTTTCCCAGTGTTCTTATCTTTTGTTTCGTGCTGAATAAGTGCTTCTATACTAATATTCTGATTAGCAAAGACAGCAGAGATTTTTGCTATTACGCCAGGTTCATTTCTTACCATTAATCTGAAATACCTAGGAGCTTTTATTGTACTTTCAGAGACTAAAACATTTTCAGACATCACGGTTGGTTCTGTTTGCCACCCACCTTTTGCTATATCAACAAGGTCTGCAACTACCGCAGAAGCGGTAGGTTCAGGTCCAGCTCCAGGACCATAGTAAACCGTTGACCCAATTCCTTTTGCATAAATCTCCAATGCATTCATTTGCTGACCAACCTGAGAAAGTATTACTTCATGAGGAACTAAAGTTGGATAAGCGCTAACAAAAACAGTTTGATCAACCAACCTTCCAAAAGCTATGTGCTTGATGCTGTAACCGAGCTCTTCTGCATAACGTAAGTCCTCAACATCAACCTTATCAATGCCTTCATAATTCACTGCTTGAAAATTAAATGGCACATGAAATGCTAAAGCAGCAAGAATTGATGCTTTCTGTGCTGCATCTGTTCCATCAATATCCATTGCAGGATCAGCTTCAGCAAGACCTAATTCCTGCGCTTTCAAAAGTGCCTGAGAAAACTCTGTTTTCTCAACATTCATTTCAGTTAGAATATAGTTACTTGTGCCATTAAGAATACCGGCAAACCATTCAACTTTATTTGCAACCAAACCCTCCCTGAGAGCTTTAATAACTGGCGTTCCTCCTGCTACCGAGGCTTCAAAACCAATTTGGACATTATTTTTTCTAGCAAGTTTAAATATCTCATTTCCTTCAACAGCTAAAAGAGCTTTATTAGCAGTTATAACGTGTTTGCCATTTTTTATGGCTGCCCTTACAAGTTCACCCGCAAAATCAGTTCCGCCAATCAATTCTACGAATATATCAACATCTGGATTATTCGCCACATCCATCAGATTAGTTGTTACGTCTATATCATCATAAGAAATAGCCGAACGGCCTTTTCTTGCCCCCACTTGGATCAGTTCAAAAGAAAAACCACCTTGTTGCTCTAATAGATCAGAAGATTCCTTAAGGAGCTTGAGAACCGCCCCTCCAACATTGCCAACGCCACAGAGGCCAACTCTTAATGATTTCATATGTAATTATCTTATTGCTTGAATTTTACTGGCATCTGCAAGAAAGCGTTTTATGTTTCTCACGGCCTGCCTTGTACGATGTTCATTCTCTATTAGAGAGAATCGAACATACCCTTCACCATACTCTCCAAAACCAATACCTGGAGAAACCGCTACCTTAGCTTCGGCTAAAAGTTTTTTACTAAATTCAAGAGAACCTAAAGATATCAGAGTGCTTGGAATCTTTGCCCACAAAAACATAGTGGCCTTCGGACTTTCAACCTTCCAACCGGCATTATTAAGGCCATTAACCAATACATCTCTACGCGATTGGTACATTAATCTGATCTTTTCGACGTTCTCATCTCCTTCATCTAAGGCCTTAATAGCAGCAACTTGAATTGGAGTAAAAAGCCCGTAATCAAAATATGATTTTATCCTAGAAAGCGCTGCTAATAGGTCTTTATTTCCACAACAAAAACCAACACGCCAACCCGGCATATTATAACTTTTCGAAAGTGTAAAAAATTCCACTGCAACGTCTTTTGCTCCTTTTACCTGAAGAATGGATGGAGCCTTATAACCATCAAAACAAATATCTGCATAGGCCAAATCTTGAACAATCCAGATTTCATGTTCTTTGGCAAATTCTACTATCTTCTCAAAGAATTCTATATCTACACATTCCGTAGATGGGTTACCTGGAAAATTTAGAACCAACATCTTGGGTTTAGGAAAACTATTTTTTACTGCATTCTCTAATTCAGCAAAGAAATCAATCCCCTCTCCTATTGGCACATGCCTTATATCAGCTCCAGCGATAACAAATCCATAGGGGTGAATTGGATATGAAGGGTTGGGTACTAACACCGCATCACCTTTGTCCAAAGTTGCTAAGGCTAAATGTCCTAAACCTTCTTTAGAACCCATTGTTACTACAGCCTCGCTTTCAGGATCTAAAGTTACAGAATAGTTTCTCTCATACCAATCGCAAATTGATTTTCGTAATCTAGGAATTCCTTTGGATTGAGAATATCTATGTGTGGATGGCTTAAGTACAGACTCTCTAAGTTTTTCTACTATATCATCTGGTGTAGGCTGATCTGGATTCCCCATGCCAAAATCAATAATGTCTTCTCCTGCCTTTCTAGCAGCTGCCTTAAGTGTTCCTATTTCATCAAATACATAAGGGGGTAATTGATTAACTCTGGGAAAATTTGTATCCATAAACTTAATTCTAGCTGTTAGAAGTCAGTTGGTTAAGCAAATCTTCAGGTGGTAAGTACCCTGGGATTAGCTTTCCTTCTTCAGTAATAATTGATGGAGTTCCTTGAATACCGATAGAAGACCCTAATTTATAATGTTTTTCTACGGGATTATCGTTACACATATTATTTTTAATTTCATCTCCTAACTTTAAAGTTGTTAAAGATTCATGAGGACTTGATGAACACCATGCAGAAGCTATCTTTCTGTAAGATTCAGATTCAAGACCTGCTCTTGGAAAGGCTAAATATTTAACTCTAATGCCTAAATTGAGATAGTCAGCTATCTGGCTATGAAACTGTCTGCAGTAACCACAATCCACGTCAGTAAAAACATAGACCGTATGTTTAGTTAATTCAGGTTCAAAAGTAATAAATTCTTGTTCATCTAATTCTTTTAATAAACTGATCCTTTGATAATTCCTTCTGGCATCTGATTTATTGACCAAACCCTGCTTGGTTATTTTATAAATATCACCTGATATAAGATATTCTCCATCATCGGACACGTAAAGAGGCTCTATTCCTTCAAAATTAACTTCAAAGTAGCCGTCAATATCTATTTCATTAACAGACACTAATTTAATAGAATCAGGTAACATCTCTTCAAGCTTTGATTTAACTCCTTCAATAGAAGCAGAATCTTGTTCTTCACTCTCTAAATCTGCGCTACACCCTGTGGAGGCCAGCCAACCCAAAAACACGATAATTTTAATAAATTTAAATGTCATCTTTTATCCTCTGGGATGGTGTTCAGTATGAATTTCTTTCATTCTATGTCTTGCTACTTCTGTATAAATTTGGGTAGTAGAGAGGCTAGTATGCCCTAATAGCAACTGGACTGTTCGTAAATCTGCTCCATGATTAAGCAAATGTGTAGCAAAAGCATGTCTAAGAGTATGGGGTGATATTGCCTTATCTACACCGGATTGGATGGCGTATTCTTTAATTCTGTACCAAAAAGTTTGTCTAGTCATCGACTTGCCTCTTTTACTAAGAAATAAAGCAGAATCTCTATTATCTTTTTTACAAAGCAGGTCTCTTCCTTCTTCTAAATATTTATTTAACCAGCTTAATGCCTCTTCGCCTAAAGGGACTAGGCGCTCTTTTTCTCCCTTACCCATAACCCTCACGATTCCCTGTCTAGTGTTGAGACTAAGCAAATCTAAGTTTATGAGCTCAGAAACCCTAAGCCCGCAAGCATAAAGTAACTCAAGCATTGCCCTATCTCTTAAACCTATTGGGCTGCTTGTATCGGGAGTTTTTATTAATAATTCAACATCCTCTTCAGAGAGAACTTTTGGAAGAGAGTGGCCTAATTTTGGACTATCTATCTTAGCAGTTGGGTTTTCTTGAAGGTTATATTCATTAGTTAAATAATTATAAAAAGCTCTTAAACTAGAAAGAGCTCTAGCTGTTGATCTGCTGTTGTAACCCTCATTAAAGCGAAAAGAAAGGTAATCTAATAAATCTGCTTTAGAAACTGATTTTATTTTTGTATCACCAAGCCATTTATTAAAAGAGGTAAGATCTTGCCTATACGCGCTTAAGGTATTTGTACTTAGACCTTTCTCAAGCCATATTAAATCAATGAAGTTATCAATTAATTGTGATGAATTATCTGGGGCGCTGGCCATATGTATAGAGCAGCGAAGACTTTTACTAACTCAGTTTTTCTTTTATTCTTGCTGAACGTCCTGTTCTTTCTCGAAGATAGAATAACTTAGCTTGTCTAACTGCACCTCTTCTTTTAACAGTTATACTACCTATTATTGGGCTATGTGTCTGAAAAGTTCTTTCCACACCAACACCATTAGAAATCTTTCTTACAATGAAGGCTGAGCCTAGATCTCTTTTTTTAACAGCTATCACAACACCTTCAAAAGGTTGAAGTCTTTCTTTAGAGCCTTCTACAACTCGAACTTGAACAACAACAGTATCACCAGGAGAAAACTCTGGTATGTCGTCTCTTAATTGTGGCTTTTCGACACTTTGTATATATTTATTTTTACTCACTTAAAACCCTAGTGTTGTGTAATGAAGGTGCGCATTCTATCAGATTAACTATTTTCTTCACTCTTAATTTCACTAATAAGATCTTTTTCTTGATTTGTTAACTCTCTGCTCTTTAAAAGATCCGGTCTTAACTTAAGAGTTCTTCTTAAAGATTCTTTTAATCTCCATTTAGCTATTTCTGAATGATTTCCTCCCAGCAATACATCAGGAACATCTCCAAACTCATTTGAATCTGGTCTTGTGTATTGAGGGAATTCTAACAAGCCATCACTAAAACTATCTTGCTTGGAGGAATCAGGATCTCCAAGAACTCCTTCTTCTAATCTGCAGACAGCATCTATTACTAATAAAGCAGGTATTTCTCCTCCGCTGACTACAAAATCACCTACGGAACAAATTTCATCAACCTCACTTTCTATAACCCTTTCATCAATCCCTTCATATCTTCCTGATAACAAAATAATTTTTTCGTGTTGAAGGAATTCCTCTGCTCTCTTCTGATTAAAACTCCTACCTTGAGGAGACATATAAACAACATGACATGAGCCAGAAAGCTCTTTTGCTTTTTGTATAGCTTTAATTAGTGGCTCCGATTCCATTACCATGCCCGGACCTCCTCCATAAGGCTTATCGTCAATCCTGCCTGTTTTGCTATCGGTGAAGTCTCTTGGGTTCCAAGTTTTTAGAGTTAATAGATTTTCTTTGATTGCCCTGCCAGTGATTCCATGGCGCAAGGCTTCTTCAACTAAATCTGGAAAAAGAGTTATTACATCGAATCTCATGCTAGTAATCACTTGGCCAGATAACAATAATCTGTCCTTCGTCTAATCTAATACTTTCTATGATCTGAGGTTTTAAATAAGGAATTAATCTTTCTTTATTATCAACACTATCCTTCGAAGGTTTTACAACTAAGACATCATTAGCCCCAGTGGGCATAACATAATCAACCAAACCAAGAATTTCATCTTGTTTATTTTTTACAACTAGATTCTCTAATTGATAAAAATATACTTCGTCATTATTCAATTGAGGCAGCTGACTTTCTTGTATGTAAATTTCTTTATCTCTTAGTAATTCTGCAGAATCTCTAGTATTGATTCCTGAGATATGTATTGTTGTTCTGTCAGTAAGCTCAGCAATTTTATCTACCTTACCCAACAAAGCGTCTTCTGAAAAAACTTGAGAAAAATTTAACAGCGACTCAGGGTCATCACCGTAATACCTAATATAAAGAAAACCTTTCAAGCCGTGAGGCTTGCCTAATTTCCCTAATATAATTTTTCGGTCTGAGGACCGCATTTTTATTTGACTGGTTATTCTTTAGCAGGACTTTTTTCTTCTGCTTCCTCTGCTGGAGCTTCTGCTGCTTCCTCTGCCGCTGGAG
>Ga0209709_10001668_pt1 | contig 20219 bp, 34 predicted proteins | sample ArcticOcean_MG_C_2_FD_187435 | JGI IMG/M metagenome (GOLD analysis project Ga0209709, IMG submission 187435) | Marine microbial communities from western Arctic Ocean - ArcticOcean_MG_CB4_136 (SPAdes) (version 2) | ecosystem: Environmental > Aquatic > Marine > Oceanic | place: Arctic Ocean...
GTGATGGATGGTAATGAAAAAATTAGACAAGAAAATTTAAAAATTCATAGTGAAAAATTAGCAGCTAAAAGAAATGCTGTTATAGCTATGAAAAAATCTAAGTATGACTATGATTTAACAAAATATGAAGGTAATAAAAAGAAACATGATGCTTTAAGTGCTGTTAGTGCTGATATGAATTCTGGAAAATTTGATTTAAAATCAGGAGATACAGGATATGATGCAAACGAAACTAAAAGAAATACTATGGCATTAGGTGAAGCTTACTTAAATGCAAAACATGGTATTGATTATGTTACTAAATTAAAAGCATCTAAAATAGTTGGTGAAAATGATGATACACAATGGCAAAAATTTCTTCAACAAGAAGGTAATAATCCAGATTTACAAAAAGCAATTGGTAATATAGATTTTAAATCTAGAGATATTATGGAAAGTAATTATTTAGAATCAATACAGAATATTGAAGATAAGTATGCTGCTCAATTAAAAAATGCTAAAAATGATAGTCCATTAGTTAATGCAATACTTGGTAAAAAGAAAGAAGAAATTGCTAATCTTAATGCTGACATGGAACAAGATAGTAAAGATATAAAAACTATTGATAGTGCTACTACATTTATTACTAAAAAAGGAGATGGTGAAACTATTACAGAGACAGTAGATACAGAAGAAAAAATTACAGAAGGTAAAAAAGTATCTTATGTTGATAGTGTTATACCACCACACATACCTAAAACTTATAGAGACAATTTTGATACTAAAATAACTGATGCAAAAAAAATAGATTACTCAGCTAAAGAATGGCAAAAGAAAATATCTGATACAGTATTAACTGTTATACCTGGTTCAAAAGTAAAAGATTTTTTTATAGTAGATAAAGATAATAACACTATAACAGCGAAACCAGCTATTATTAATGCTGATGTAACAATTCAATCTTTAATGAATAATTCTCTTGACGATTTAACTGTCGAGAGTGAATATAAAAAAACAGGAAACAATAAAAGTAAAATTGATTTTAATACAAATAAAAGATTTCAACTTGCTAAAGGTCATATACAAGATTATGGAACTTGGGCAGCAGATGGTTCAGTATTAAATGGTGGTACTATTAAAAATTTATTTACAGCAAAAACAACTGCTTTAATTGTACCTGCAAATTCTATTATTGATTTAAATAATAATAATTTAAAAGGTTATGATGTTATAATTCCAAAAAATATAAGAGGTGGTGCAAATGGTGTTGGTATGGTTTATCAAAAATTTATTAAAGATAAAGCAACAGCACGAATGAATGATGACAATATTGGTGGTACTTTAGAAGCAAATATTAATTTCTTACAAAGAGAATTAGAAAATGATAACAATGGTAACAATCAATTAACTAAAGATGCTAGAGATTATATTGCTGAAGCATTAATAGACGCTAAGTATAAAGTTAATAAAATAGGTGCAACAAAAGTTGATACTACAGATGAGAAAAAATCTACTATGGAGATTAAACAAGAAGAGTTATCTTCAGGAACAACTAACAACATTAATAATGTAAGAACAATTATTATAAAAGATAAAGTTACTGGAGAAGATACAAAAGTTCCTTTAACAACAAAAAATAAAATATGGTTAACAAAAAATTATCCAGAAGTTAACTTAGCTGTTAAAGAAGATACAATGACAGGTGATGGTGTTACTGCTGAACAGGCTCAAGTAGTAAATCCTAGAACAAATGAAAACATTATTAAAGAAAAAATTAAACCTTCAGATGTAGGTATAGGAAATCAACCAGTATTTGAATCATTACAATCAATTCAAAAAATTCTTCCAAATGAAATGACTGGGAACGAAATAAAAGAAAAGTATGAAATTAATTTTTATCTTCCTGACCGAGCAATTTTCAGACCATCTAAAGAAATTACAGAACAAGGGAGGTAATTAGCTTATGGCTGAATTAAGTCTTTCAAACTTAGAAGGTGTTAATACTTCTTCTATTCCTCAAAAAACAAAACAAGTAAATAATGAATTAGCTAAATCTAATTTAGAAGGTGTAAAAACTACGACTCTTAAAGATGAGTTAAGTTTATCTAACTTAGAAGGAGTTGATACAAATATAATTCCCAAAACAACTTTAGAATCTACAGGTATATCATCTAAATATACAGGTAAAGGTGTGGATAGAGCTTATATTGTAGGTACTGATGAACCTACTACTACAGAAAAAATTGCTTATGGTTTAGATAAACAAAATATGTTTTTTGGAAATGTATTTCGTGTAGCTAAAGCAGGAATTACAGCAGCTTTTGACCCTGAAAAAGAATTTAAAGAAGTTGCATTAGATAATGCGGCAAATGAACGAGCTGCTTTATATAATAGACATGAAAAATTTAGAGGTGGTAAGTATGATGATGATATGGAAGTTCTTGCTTCAGAAATGGCAACCTTCCTTGTTGACCCTTATTATATTTTTATGTATATGACTCCTTGGGGAAGAGCTATGTCAATGAGACAAACAGGTATAAAATCTTTTGCAAAAGTAGCTGGATTATCTGCAGGTGCTGTTTCATTAGATAAATTATTTGATAACTTAGCTTCAACAGGTGAAGCAAAACCAAAAGATATTGCTCAAGCTGGAGCATTAGCTGGAGTTCTTGGACCTGCATCTATGAAAGCTTTTCAAATTATAGGTAAGCTATTACCTAAAGCTGATAAATCAAAAATTGCACAAATTATTCAAGTGGTTGAAGGAAAAACTCAAGCACAACTTGGCGTAACTAAAGCTGAGTTTAAAACTTTACAAAAAATTGCAGGAGATAAAGAATTTTTAGCATTAAATAAACAAGTATCTAATGCAGAAAATGCTATTGGAAGATTTATAAAACCTATAGCTAAAGAACAAGATATATTTTATAAGTCTGTATTAAAAGTTGATAATAAAATTAATAAATTAAAAGCTAATTTAAAATTAGCTAAGAAAAAAGATATTAAATTTACTTATAAAGATAAAACTATAAAAAATATTAGTGATAAAATTAATCTTATTGAAAAAACAGAAAGATTAAGAAAGAAAACTTTTGATAAAGCACAAACTGCATTGTGGAAAAAACAATCTATTGGAGCTAAAAAAGTAGCAGACTTAACTGCTAAAAGAGATGTTAGATTTTTAGAAAAACTTTGGAAAGAAAAAGGATTAACAGAAAAAACTGCACAAGTTGTTTTATCAGCTAGTGTTAGACCTTTAATGGGTGCTGCTGTTGGTTATGGGTTTGGAAAACTTTGGGGTCCTGATGATGCTAATTTAAATAGATGGATGCTAGTAGGAGCAACTTTAGGTTTAACACATAAAGGAATACAAGCTAGTAAAATTATACCAGGGCAATCTAAAAGTATGATACAAAATTTATTGTATAGAGATGCAACTAAATTTAGTTTTCAAAAAGTTAGAGAGTTAACATCTACTACTACTTCATCTAAACTTGCAGCTATAGGTGGAGAAACAGAAAAAATAGGTTTACAATTATTAGAAAATATTGATAGTGCTTTTGCTAAAAATTCTGTAACACAAAGGTCAGATAATTTAATGAGACAATGGCAACTAAGAACTGCTAATGTTAATAGACCTTATAATTTAAATGAACAAGCACAAGCTTTATCAGTTATTAGAGGTTCAAAAGAAAAAGTAACTTCTAGAGTTAAAACTCTTGCAAGTAAGTTAGAAAAAGAATTACAAGACTTTAAAAAATTAAGAGAAGAAGCTGGTATATTTTCTTTAAATGAAAAAACTGGTAAGTTAATGGAAATAAAAAATTACTTTCCAAGAGTATATGACTTTAATGAAATTAAAAAAGACCCTAAGAAATTTGAAAAAGTTTTAATAGATATATTTAAAAGTTTAGGTAAAAATGATAAGTCTGCACGAAGTAGTGCTATGTCTTTTTCTAAAACTTTACATAACGCTGATGATAGTATTATAAATAAAGAAGCAGTAAGCAGTTTTATTGATGGTACTTCTACAAAAGTAGGAGTATTAAAAAATAATCCATTAAGTGAACATATTACAAAAGCTAGAATACTTGAAGGACCTTATGCTAAAGTAGAAAAAGTTTTAGAACAAAATGGTTATTTAGTAAATAATGCTAATGATGTATTGTTTAATTTATATAATCGTTCTATGAAATCTATAGCATTTGCTGAAAAATTTGGCAATCAAGGACAATTATTAAAACCTTATATGCAAAATATAGTTCAAAAATATAAAGATGCTGTAGGAAAACAATTTGGAATTACAAATGAAAATTGGAAAGCTAAAGCTAAAGCTGAAATAGCTTTAGTAACTAATACTATTGATGGATATTTTGGTAGATATGGTACAAAGCAGTTAGGTGTAAGTAAATCAATAGCTGGTACATTAGCAACAATATCTAATTTAAATATGTTAGATAGAGTTACTATTGCTTCTCTTGGAGATATTGCTCAACCATTTACTTTATCTAATAATTATTTATCTTTTTGGAAAGGTGCATTAAGAACAGGATTTACTAATAGAAGAGAAACAGGAATAGGTAAAAATTTAAATCAAAATTTAGATAATGAAATTCGTGGATGGTTATTAAAGGCAGGTGATAAAGTAAAGAAAAAAAGAAATAATCTTCAAACTGTAATGGGTGAAGAAGCAGTTTTGAAATTTGATGATGCTACTATGGCAGCAAATGTTATGGGTGAGATGGGTGTATTAAGAAAAGTAAATGAAGCTGGTTTTAAAATTATGGGTCTTCAATGGTTAACTGGATTAGCTAGAAGATATGCATATAATGTTGGAGCAGTTGATGCTTATACAAGTGCAACTAAATTAGCTAAGTTTGTTAGTGCTAATGGGAAAAGAAGTTTAAGTTCTAAAAAAGGATTAAAATTAGTTAAAGATTTAAATAAATATAGTATAAATGCTGAAGATGGTTTAAGACTTGGAGTGTTTAATACTTTTGATGATGCTGTTGCAAATAAAACAGGTAAGAAAATATTAAATCAATCAGGTATTCTTGCGTCAAATAGAGATGCATTAATTCCTCAAGTATCGAATAGATTATTATTTGCTCAAAGTAGAAATCCTTGGGTTAGATTGATGGGTCAATTTACTTCATGGGCTATGGCTAAATCAACACAAACAAATAAAATATTACAAAGAATTGAAAATGGTGAAACTAGACAAATGGTTAAGTTACTAGCAGCATTACCTGTATATGGTGGCATTCAAATGTTAAGAGAGATTGCTAAGTATGGTGAAGTTAGAACTGACCCAGCTTACAACACAGATAAATGGTGGTCTGAAGCTTTAAGATTATCAGGTGTATCAGGTATACTTCCTGAGTTAGCTATTGGAAGATTAACTGGACCAGGTTCTAGACAACCTTGGTTTATTCCTTTTCCTGCAGCTAGTATTGCAACTGATGTTGGAATAATTGCACAAGATACTTTAAAAGGAGAAACAGATAAAGCATCAAAAAGATTTTGGGAAAAAATTGTTCCTCTTCCTACTTATAGAAGATGGATTAGTAAATTGTGGGATGGAACAGAAGTAACAAGAAAGTATAAAAATAAAAGCAACTATGATAATTTAATTAAACCACAAAAATTTTCTTATGGTGGTAATGTTATTAAAAGAAAAAATTTTAATAAAGGAGATTTATCTTTATCTAATTTAGAAGGAGTTTATAATATAAAAAAAAATAATAGTACTCTTACTAATAATGATAAATATATTGTTGGAGATAATTTAAATAAAAAATTAAAATTTACAGAAGAAAAAATAATTGAACTTCCTATTGAAAAAAAACAAATATATCCTAAAAAAAGACCTAATCAAATTGATTGGAATTGGATTGGAGAAAGAGAAGGTGTAGGAAAAGAAATTGGTTATGTACCTACTAATAATAATAATAAAATTATAGGAACTTCAGGTATAACTATTGCGACTGGTGTAGATTTAGGTACTAAGGATAGAAAATTTTTTAATAACATGGATGTTAGTGAAAAAATTATTACAAAGTTAGAACCTTTTTTTGGTTTAAAAGGAACAGAAGCATTAGAACAAGCTAAAAAATTAAAGTTATCAGCTAGTGAAGTAAAAGAATTAGATACAGCTATTAAAAAGAAATATTCAAAAGATATAATTAATCAATATGAAAAAGATTCTGGTAAAAATTTTGAAAACTTAACTCCACAACAACAAACAGTTATTACTTCTGTTGCTTTTCAACATGGTCTTAAAGCTACAACAGGATATAATTTTTGGAAACAAGTTACAACTGATGATTGGGATGGTGCTATTGCTAATTTAAGAGATTGGGATGGCACAGGAAAACCTAGTCAAACTCAAGAGAGAAGAGATTTAGAAGCTAATTTATTAGCTAATATCTTTGTTGACAACTAACGAATTTCTTCCTATAATATAGGAGAAAGGTAATGCTCATTGTGAGGTTACCAAACTTAAATCGCTTAACGAAAGGATTAACAATGACAACATACGATTTAATAAACTTTGACCCATTTAAAAACTTCTCTATCGGATTCGATAGAATGTTTGATTCATTAAATGAGGTCTCTCGAATAAACACTTCAAACTTTCCACCTTATAATATACGAAAGTTAAAAGAAGGTCAGTATCAGGTAGAGATGGCACTCGCTGGTTTCTCTAAGTCTGATATTAATTGTGAGTTGCAAGATGGAATACTTACAATAGAAGCTAAGAAAGAAAAAGATAGTGATAACTTGATTCATCAAGGTATTGCTTCTAGAAGTGTGTTACGAAAGTTTACTTTGTCAGAGTACATCAAGGTAGAAGATGCAGATTTTAAAGATGGAATACTTAAAATCAAACTCTATCAAGATTTACCTGAAGAGAAAAAACCAAGAACAATAAAGATTAAGTAATTAGTCTTTACTGTGATGGTGGTATCAGTACAACTCCAACGAGTACAACTGCTCTACCACCATAAAAAAATAAAGGAGAAAAAAATATGTTACCTTATAAATTATTATTTAATATAGGTTCAAAAGCTGTCGGTTCGTTTATGGGTAGACGAAGAGAAAAAGCTGATAGAGCACACCAAGTAAAACTTCAAGAAATGGCTACTGGAAATGAAAGAGCTAAAAGAAATGGTTCTTTATTTTTAGATTTAATATTAGGTGCATTTATCTTAGCACCATTAGGCATCCTTGCTTATGCTACATTCTATGGTAATGTAGATATGCTAACAAAGGTTGAGTTTTATTTTGAACAATTAAAAACTATACCTGAAGTATATTTATACTTAATTTTTATAGTAGTAGGTGGGAACTATGGAATATCTGTTACAAGTTTATTAAAGAATAGAAAAAAATAATGGATAAATTTGTATATAAGTTTTGTGATTTGATAGATGGTTTTAATACTTGGCTTAATAATCTATTTGCACCTCGATGTAAATGTAAAAGAAAAGATAAAACTAAATGAAAATATCAGATAACACAGCGATAAGTATGCCAATGAGAAACTTGCTTTCAATTTTGGCGGCAGTTGCAGTAGGTGTATGGGCATATTTTGGAGTCATTGAACGTATCAACTCAATAGAGAATGATAATGTTTTAATGAAAAAAGATTTAGACCAAGCAGTTGAGTTTTCTATTAAGTGGCCAAGAGGAGAATTAGGTTCACTTCCAGCAGATAGTGAGCAATTTTTATTGATTGAAAGCTTATTATCTGATGTTGAATATATCCAATTAGAAATTAAAGAATCAAGACATAATGCAGTTAATATTTTAAGACTACAAAAAGATGTAGATAAAATTTTAACAGTCATAGAAGTTCTTAAAGACAAAGTAAGAAGTAATGGTAATACACATGACTGAGATAGTGATAGCTTTATTAATGATAATAAATGGCGAGATTAAAGAACATAGAATACAGCCCACAATGAGTGAGTGCCTTAAAGGAAAGAGGATTGCTATGAGAGTATATAATAAAAATGTACAATACCAATGTATCAAATCTGAAGCAGAAACAGAAATTTATATGGGCGAAAAATCAATCAAAAAATTAATATTAAAATAATTATGGCTAAATGTAAAGATTGTTTTTGTGATTGTCATTGTAGTGTTAAAGGACACTCCGATGCCACAGGTGTATGTCCTTGCGAGAAATGTAATTGCAATCCTCAAGGTGCTAAAGTAAATGATGATGAGTGTTTAAGTTGTCAATAAAAAGGAGATAGCATGGCTAAAAAGAAAAAGAAAAAAAGATAATTTCATTAATGATTAACGACAAACTTATAACAAGACTAATGGCGACTATTGAAAATGAACTATCAAACTTTAAAAAATTTTCAAAGAAGAAGAACAATAAGAAAAATAAAGGACAAAAGGACTAGATGGATGCGTTACTTTACAATTCTTTTAATGACCTTAATGTTTACATTAGCGTGGTGTGCACCAACACAAGGCAAGAATGAATATAACTTTAGTGATAACAATATGTGGAATACTGGGATGTTTACCACCTCTTACACATGATAATTGGAAGTTTGAAACAGAAGAACAATGTATGTACAAAGGGTATTATCATATAGCTGAAGTTGCCGAAACATATATGAAGACTGTAGGGATAGAAGAATTTAAAAAACAAAAAATCAAGATGCTGTATAATTGTTTTCCTATAGAGAAGTTAAATAAAGAACCAGTTAAATTAGAAAAAGATGCTTAAGAAAAGGATACATCCTTTGCAATCTTTTCTAAGTACTTATGTAAGTCTGAAAAATTAGTCTTACACTCTCTCAACAAAGCTACAATAACTCCTGCATTTTCTTTTTTAAAATGTAGTTTAATCTTTTCTACTGGATAAGTTTTTAATTCAGTAATAAAATGTCCTTGATTATTTATAATCAATTTAAAGCCCATCAAATCAGCTTCTTTTCTTTTAACTCGTTTATGTTTATTTAATTTTCGGTGTGGTCGCATTCGCTTTCCTCATTAAGTCTACAAAGAAATCATCATCATCGCTTTTGTTTACTTTTAATTTTGTTAAAGGTTTGTCACCCTCTTTATATATTTCTACACTTCTAACTCTAACAGGGTTAGTCATAAATATAGGGAGTCTTGGATTGTCTACACTTTTAACCATAAAGAAACCATCATCAGCAATTCCAAATGTTAAAATATTTTTAATATCTATATCATCTAGACCTACTAAACATAATCTCATATGATACTTAGTAGTTTTTCCAGTAATAGGTTTCCCTTTTAAATCATAAATTTTCTCTACCATTTAATTTCTTACAATATGTTTTCTTAATGCTCGAACAAGTTCTTCATTCATTATGTAATCTTTCTTTCTGCTTCTTCTTTAGTGATACCTGCATTACGATACTCTTCCTCTTCAGTCATAACATTAATCTTTTCTTTTTTAGAATCATCAATAACTATAGGACCAACAACACCCACTTGTCCATCATCATCAGCTAAACTATCAATGCTTGTTGTATAATGGTCATTAAGTCTTTCATTATTTTTTGTTATCTTTTTCTTAAGATGTTCCTTGAGTTCAGAAATTCTAACAAATAATATTTTATCTCTAGTGGGGTTGATACCATAGATATATAAATCATTTAAGCTTGAAATTAATCTTCTAAATCCTGATGCTCTTTTTTCTAATTGTCTTATGGTTGCTTCGTCATTACTCATTATAATCCCTTTCCAAAATCATTTCTAAATAGTGTATTGCTTTTTGTATATCCTTTTCTTTTCCTTTTTTCTTATGTCTACAAATATATTTAATTGCATTACCCTCTGCAAACAATAAATTGTTTTCATTAATAAATTCTGCAGGTTGTATCTTCATACCTTTATAATGGTTGCCATCTACCTGCTTATCAAGTGAATCATATCCCATACTTTTAAACATATCTTTATTTGTCATTTTATAATTCGTAACATCCCTCAGTAAATAATTCTTTAATAGGTAACACTACACATTTAGATGCTCTATAATCTCCTATTGATTTTGTATGTGTCTTCTTATATTTTTTAACAATCTTTTTTAATCTTGATACTCTAAACAATAACATACAATGTTCTTTACCATTGAGTTCTAAAATATGAATCCACCATTTAGATTCTGTTTTATCTATACCACTTGGCTTACCTCTAAACTCATACTCAATAGCAATATTACCTGTCTTTCTCCACCAACTACGTTCAGTTTTAACTTCTATGTTTCCACCTTTTAGTAAGTCATCAACTCTTTTTTCTCTTACTTGACCATACTTTAAATCAATATCAAACTTTGTATTCTTTGTCATTATAAAGGTCCATGCTCCATCATCTTCTGTCTCCTTAATTGTTTCTCTGTAGGTTGTAAGCAACTATTTAAATCATCTATAGTCCAATGAGGATTCTTTTTTAATTTTTTAACTATCCATTTATAAGACCATGGTTGTAAATGTAATGTTGTACCTTGCCAATAATGAGTTTGATTAGGTAATAATTTAAATACATTCTTTACATTAACTTTCTTTTGTTCATCAGGATTTAATAATCCTTTAAGCCATTCAACCATAATATGTTTAGCTTTATTTCTTATCTTACTCATCCCTTTTGTATTCATTTCTTTTCTTCCAATATTTATAAAACCCTTTATCTTTAAAGTAAGTATCTATTCTATCAGATGATACTTGTTCTGTTACTATTACATCATATAAATTTTCGTAATCTCTTTTATCTATTATCATTATTCTTTTTCCATCATGGGTGCATTGACAATAGGTTCTAAATCTTCTTGTAATTTTTCTGATTCTGTTTTTTCTTTTAGTTTACGTTCTTCTGTTTGTCGTCTTGATTCTTTATAAGATTCTGCTAATTCTTTTTTTTCTTTCTCAGCATTTTCTAAGAAATCATTTTCATTTTTTAATTTATAAAAAGTATATTTAAGAGTTATTTCTTCCCATGCTTTTATATCCCTTATAGCAATTAAATTATATGTATTATAATTTGTACCTACTGACTTTGCTTTCTCACAATTAGGGTTATCAGAATGATTTATAAAACCACCTAAAGGTGTACGAATTATTTCATCCTTAATTTTATAATGACTAACACCAAAGTTAACACCCTTTGGTGCAAATAATTTAGTAAACAATCCTAACCCTTGTATCTTACTTTTAGAAATGGTAAGGTTAATGCATTCATTTTCAGGTAAGGGTTGGTATAATTTTTTATTTTCCATCAACACGCTTTCCATAAGTTTTTAATTCTTCTTTAAAGTTATGAGTAATTTCTTCTACGTTAGGTTTCTTGTTAACTTCAGCTAAGAATACATTCTTATTAGCATACTTAAATACTCTTAAACCTTTACCATCATTAGTATCTGAATGACATTCCCATTTATGAGAACAATACTGACAACCAATAGGTAATGATTTGTTTCCACCTTTTGTTTCTGCTAATGAATAACATTTCTCAGGTGGTATTTTACTTTCTAAAGTTTCTTTTAAGTTTTTAATTAGAGTAGGAACATTGGGTTTAGCTAACTCATCAGGTCTATACAAACATATATCTCCAGTTGATTTATCAACAACTAAGAAACCACCATGACTTGTACCCATACCTGTTTCATATCCTGATAGCTGGGCGAGATAACCAAATGGGTCATCACCAACTAACTCTCCATTCTTAAATTTTTTAAATCCAAATGCTGAAGCTGACTTAACATCACAGACTTCTCCATCTACAACTGCATCTAAATGTCCTTTGATATTATCAATCTCCACTTTCTTTTGTTGATGCTCAACTTTATGACCAGCTAATTCTGCTAAGTATAAAACTAAATGTTCTAGTATATGACCATATAAAAATTTTAAATTTAAACTTGTATCATATTTTGATGTTTCTTTTGGGCTATACTTATCATACCATAATTGTCTAGTAGGTTTACCTAACACAGACATTCTTAACTTCCCATCTTTTTCTTTACTAGGAGTATTCCATGACTTAAAAGATTCCTTAATATTAGCAAGGAACTTATCCATATTTTCTTCTGTTATTTTAGCAGGTGTACCATCAGAGATATTAGCTATTAAAGATTTAATATCTGTAGCTAATGTACTAATGTGTTTCTGCCCAGTTACTTCCGATTTTATATTTTCCATCTAAAGGACACCTTATATTTAATTGTTTACCTGCATCTATAATTGATTGTACTGCTAACTTTCCAAACTCTTCGGCTCTACTTTCTTCAACCTCGTATTGAAATTCATCATGTACATTTACAACTGGAAATGCTTTTATTTGTTTTGTTATAACATTTTTATCTAGTAGTGTCAACGCTTTTTTCATAACACAACTACCAGCACCCTGTAATAGGGTATTTAAAGCGGCATGAGGATGCCTAATTATGATTCTTCTTTGGTCGAGTCCTCTAATCCATCTCTTTTTAGAAACTCCATCCACCTTTTCTCGTAAGCGTCTAAGACTTGGCGTTGCTCTAAGAAATTTTTCTTTAACTCTATCTCCATCTCTTTCATTACCTCCAATGATGCTTCCGATTTTTTTGGAACCTGCTCCATAGATGAATGCATATATGAAAGTTTTGCTCTCATCTCTCGATTCCAAACCAGCAGCAATTTGATTTGTAGTGTGTATATCTCCATTAACGATTTCATGTATATAATCCTTATCATTCATGTAGTGTGCTAACATTCTCAACTCAAGTCCTGAAGCATCAACACCTACTAATTTATATTTATTATTAACCACCCATAATTCTCTGCACTCTTTACCATAGGGAGAATACACAGCAGGAACTTGAGCCATATTGGGCGACTGATGACTCATTCTTCCAGTAATAGTACCATTGGTAATTACTTTGCCATGTACTCTTCCATCTTCTCTTGTCGCTTCAATCCAAGAATTAACTTGAGCAATTCTTTTCTGAAGTGTGAGAAATTTTTTAATTAAATCAGCTTCAGGAATATTTTTAATTTGTGATAAAACTTTTTCATCAACTATAGTATGTCCTTTCTCTGTTTTCTTTTTAGGTTTCCATCCTAACATAACTAGACGTTCAGCTATTTGTTGACGTGAACCTAAATTAAATTCTTTATATTTAACTTTAATAAAAGGAACTCCCTTTACATATCCTCTTGTTTTATTATTAGACTTAGGAATAAATTCTGTTTCTATTTTTAAAGGTGGAAATGTTTCTCTTACTTTACTTTGTAATATATTCATGTCCTCTTGGAACTTAGCTTGTAACATATTGGCTTCGACTATATCTATTTTAAATCCACGTTCATGTTGCTTCTGTATAATCTTAGCAACATCATGTTCTAATTTAATAGACTCTCCAAAATCTTCTGTTCTTTTAATTAAAAATTTATATAACTTTTGAGTTAAGTCTACATCATTACGACAGTAGGTTAACATCTCTTCACTAAAAAAATCAAACTGTTCAAAGTCTATTTTGTTCTTAGCTAATTTTAATCCCCAATTTTTTAATGAATGCCCACCCTCTATCATAGGAGATAATAGTCTTGATAGAATTAAGGTATCAGTTATCTTGCAATGTTTAAATAAATCATAACCAAATATTTTATTTATAACTGGTATATCAAAACCAATTATGTTATGACCTATTACTTCATCAGTTTGTTTTATAAACTCTTCAAATCTATGAAGCTTATCTTGTCTGAATTGATAGTAGGTATCATTATGCTTACAAACAATACACCATATCTTATCAGCAGTCATAGTAGTTTCAATATCAAAAACTACTTGATTAAAAGTCATCTGACTTTACCTCAGCTAATCTCCCTGTTTCTCTATCATATTTTAAATCACAGCATGGACCAGTTATACCTGAGAATCTATTCTTCAATACTCTTATCCTAGTAGTATGTCGGATTTCTATATCATCGTTCTGTGCGTCTCTCTCAAGCCCTATAACGATGTCACTTAGCTGACCTATAGAAGCCGAACCTCTAAGTTGTGATAGTGAAGTTGCCGCACCCTCTTCATGTCCTTTACCATCAGGTCTTCTTAAGTGTGATACCACTATCATAGATACTCCAGTCTCTTGAACAAGTGTTCTAAGTCTAGTCATAATCTCATCTAATGCTCTTCGTTCATCTCCATGAGATTGGTCTGAAACTATAATACTAATATGGTCTATGATAATATACTTACAATCTAAACCTTTAGCTAAGAACCTAACTCTTGAAACTATATTGTCAATAGAGTTAGAACCAAAATGGTCAAACATATAAACTCTACCAGTACCAACTGTTGCATCAAAGTAAGTTGTCATTTCTTCTTTACTTACATGAACATCAGGTAAATGTAATCTTTGATTTGCTTCAACACTCATCAATCCTTTTGCAGTTATGACTGGTGTTTCTTCTAACATTAACAAACCAATCTTATCTTCAGTTGATTTTATAATGTGATGGATAACTTCTCTCATTACTTGAGTCTTACCTAACCCACTACCTGCAGTAAACGTCACTAACTCTGATGGTCTTAAGCCATAAGTTATTTTGTTTAATCCCTCAAAAGGATATTGAACAAATGATTTTGTAACTGGTTTAAGTACATCATCTAATAAAGTAGATGCATTTATAATTCCATCAGGTGCAAATTTCTTAGCATCCCAAAAAGTTTTAGTATAGATTTGTATTTTATTTTTAATTAAACAATCAGACGCATCTTTAAATCCTTCAGGTAGATGCATCACTCTACATTTTCCTGGAGAAAATAACTCTGCAACTTTCATAGCACCATCAAGACCATGCTTGTCATTGTCAAAGTTTACAATAACATTTTCAAATTGTTCTAACCATTCTAAACTTGCTTTAATATCTTTAACTGCTGAAGCAATACCATTCTTAATACTTACAACTGGTGTGTGGTATGTTCCTTTCAACATCATTTGATATGCTGATAAACAATCTATCTCTCCCTCTGTTATAATTACAAATTTATTTTTAGAAAAAAGATGTTGACCAAACAGTCCTGAGTTCTTTGTATTACCTACAATATTAAACTCTTTTAATTTTGTATACCTAGTCTTCGTTGCAATCTTTGCTCCTTGAGTATCATGGTAAGGATAGTAATGATTAATAATATTACCTACATCATCCATCTTAACAGTCACTCCAAACTTTTTACAAGTTTGTTCAGAAATATTTCTATCTATAATTTCTGCATAGTCTGATTCTTTAGTAAAGTTTTTAACTTCGTATTCGTGATTACTATTTGTTACTGGTTGTGTTTCCATATTGTATTCCTTTATATATTTTTGACAAGAAAAACAATAAGCAGAGTTGTCTGCATTTACAGATACTGCATCAGTACTTTCACATAGTGGACAGGGTAAGTGATACTTAACAAATCCATTTTTATTTTCTTCCATTGTCGCCCTCATAATTATTTATAATTCATTCTAATAAAAAAGGAGAGCCAACCTAACTACAAGTCGACTCTCCTTAAGGAGTAGAAAATGAACAGTCATTTTACCGACTGAGTTAATATACTAAAAATCTTCCTTGATGTCAACACCATTAGAAGATTTACTTGCTCCCTCTACGTCAGGGAAGTCTTCTTTAGGTATGTACTCCACATGGTCAAGTACTTGTACTGCCTGTAAGTCCATGCCTTTACCTTTTTTACCTTTGAAATTCCAGTCATATGCTTTATACATTACTCTGACTTTACTTCCATTACCCACTATTTTATTTAGTGGATTTTTTTGGTCATCTATAAGATTAGGTTTGGTATTCTTATCCCCATTGTTCTTACTAACTTTTCTTTTAAATCTAAGAATGTTAGGGATTACTTCATCGTTGTGTTTTGTTTCTGCTAGTGTGTGTCCATTACTTTTAAATTCTTCAGCAGTCTTATCATCTACTGCTAAATCTATTCTCCACATTGGTTCAAACTTTTCATTGGCTCTATCTAGAGATGCCCAATAAGCAGTTCCTGTTACTATTGCCATGTTAATATGTCCTTTTGTTATAGTTTAATATTAGTTTGTTATACACTTTTTAATCGTCATTGTCAACACTTGGTTCATCTTTTATTTCCTTTTTCTTCTCCAATACTTCATCTATCTTTTCGTTAATTATCCGCTTAATCCTTGACTTTTTCACCATCTCAGCTTCTAACTCTTGAATTTTTTTACCCATTGTATGTGTATCATCATTAGCATTCTCTAACTGAATTAATAATTGTTTAATCTTACTATCTTTTTCAGATGATAATTTAATAGCATCATTCTTTTCTTCAGTTAAATCTGCAATCTGATGTTTCAATGCAGTCATTAATTCCTTATCACTCATATATTATTTTCTTCTCCGCTTCTATTTTCTTTTCTTTACTACTTTGATTGGGTTTCTTATACAATGGAATAGATATATAAATAAATATATTAAAACCAATGTCAATAAAACAGTAGAGACTGCTAAGAAAAATGATAGATAACAAATCTCAAACACATCATTTTTAATTACTGTATTAATAATAATAGTATTCTTTGGTATTTCTTTTGTGACTTCAGTTAGTTCTCCATTAAAGTCATGCATAATTACTGGCTCTTCAAAGTCATGCATGATAGTAAACGTCACTAAAGATTTTAATTCTTTAGCTTTCTTAACATACTCATATGCGTGAGTTTTAATATCCTTATCTGTTGTTAATGTGGTTGTAAAGTCTAGACCACTATAAGCTTTAGCATAAGCATTATTACTTAATGCCAAGCTTGAACCACTAGATAACAAAGCAAACTGACTACATCCTGTTAATAAAAATAAACTTAAAATTATAATTAAATATTTTTTCATTTAAAAAACCCTTGTTTTAATTCTCTTGTACTAACATACTTATTAAATTCTTCTCTACCATTATCATCATCTAATTTATTTAAGCAGTCATTACAAATCTTTATATTCCTATCGTTCATATGTCGCTTCATAGTACCACCACTTTTATTACAGTCACACTTATGACATATATCTCTAAAGTTAATTCCACCATCCATCATTCCCATAATTATATTCCAAACATTATAATGTAAACTAACACACACATTACTACTGCAATACTAACTACTCCTGCACCCATATATATTTTATTCATTATCTCTTCTTTTAAATATCTCAATGAAAACTACACAAATATTGTGTAAGAAACTTATTTAAATTTTTATGTTCAAATAGTTTTTTTGTTTTAGCTTTAACTATTTTAGTGTAGGTTTTAACAATGAACGAGGGTTCAAGGTCTGAGTGTTCGCATACCTCACAGAAGTGGGTATCGTTTGTATTAAACCAAGCGTTTGCATCTTGGACTATTTTTAATCTATGTTTACCCCATGCGTGTATATCTACATCAAGGGCATCCATAATGGCTCTTACAATAACACTACGCCATAAAAGAATATGTGGTGTTATTGCTCTGCCTTCACCTGTTCCTCCCCCAAAGGAGAATGCGTTTCTATTTTGTATCATACTTCATTTTATTGTCCAAGTATTTAGCAATCAGTTTAAATTTCTTACTCTTTACAATCTTTGAGAGAAACCTTTTTTGTTTCAACATCCTTGCTATTGGATTTCTTGACTTTCTTATTGTAGGTCTCTTCATCAATTTCCTCCACAGTATTCCTTTGAAACTTTACTTCTTTGCCAATGATATTTGAGTAAGGACTCCAGTTTAAATTTTCTTTAGCTTGGTGTAGTAATGTTCCTGAATTGAAATAATCTTCAACACACACATCTACATTCACCCAAGATTTTTTCACAAAGAATTTATTAGCCATAGTCCTATTCAACAAAATGTTGTTTAATATAATTAGAATTAATACCCAAATTATTTTGGGCAGTACCTCCTATTATACCTATCAAACATAGGTATGAGAACGACTTTGAAAAATAAAAATTCCTCAACAATATCAATAACTTAGCACTCCTTTCAATCATAAGTTGTATTAATTTATATAGTACTTTCCTTTGATAACAAAGGGTTTCGTTTTGTAGGTTAGGTCTATCTCAAGTACTCTTAAAGATAGAAATTTCTTAAGTATCCTACATATAACTCCTGATTTTATATCAGGAAATTTATTTCTTAATGCTTTAATTAAGTTTTTCTTTTTGTAATTATCTTTTCCTATTAAATTAAATACCTCATTTTTAATTTGAGATTTAATTGCATTATCTTCTGCATTAGGAAAATGTTTTTGATAAAGATTATACAACCATTCAGAATTTATATCTGAAAAATCTGTAGAATTATTATTCAAATAACTTGGACAAACATATGCTTGTACTTTATCCAACCACACTTCACCTTGCTCATTCGTTTTCATTATGCTACCTCCTTTATTATTTGGATGGCTCTAGCATGGGCAGGATACCTTTTAATATATCCTTTCCATTCTATATAGCCAAGCATATTAAATATAACACTCTTTGATTTAACATTCATATGTTTCATCATCTCTTCAAATACAGGCATCATTTCATTTTCTTTAAAATAATTCTGTAAATATTTATATAACTTTAATTGTCTTGGTGTTAGCATATTACTTTCCTATCATTGTTAATAACCACATAGCAAACATAAATGATAATATATAAAATGTTATTAGTAAAAATTTTTCATTCATAGATTTCTTATATCATATCTTTGTGGCAGAATTATGTCAACTAAAAATTTATATCCTTTAATCTGTCCAACATTCCATTAATTTGTAATGATAATTTTTTATTATCTTCCTTAACTTCATTCAATTCTTTTTGTAATGCTTTCATCTCAGGAGAGTTCTGACCTATTGCTTTAACAATGGTAGTCTCTCCCTCTGCTTCTTGTACTCTCTTGGTTAGTACCTCAATTTGTTTTGTTAAATCTAAATCTCCTCTATCATCAATCATCTTTTAATCTCTTCTGTGCTTCATCAACCATATCAAATAAGTCTGTTAGTTTCTTTTCTTTTTTAATAACAATCATCATCTCTTTAAATCTTGAATGATAATCAGTTGGATGGTACTCTGTACCCTTTACTCTTAACTCCCTCTCATACTTGACCTCTGCTTTTAAATTCTTTACCTCTTGCTTTAAAGATATGATTTCTTTTTGTTTTACTAAATCTAAATTTGCTACAACTTTCTTAGCAAGATTACCTAAGTATATATCTTCAACCATTAACTATCTCCTCAAGTCTTAAAAGTTTTTCTTGTTCATTTTCTTTTTCTTGATAATCTTTTGACTGTTCAAACAAAAAGTATTTTATTCTATCATAATCTTTAGTTTCTATTAATGCTTCAACATATTTCTTTGCACTACTTTTATTATTAAAACATTTTTCTAATTGAAATCTATCTTCGTGTTCAAATTTATACATCACTACAAATTTTCTTAACGCATCTTCTTTATCTTTATTTAATCCAAACATTATTTTTTCTCCTTGTTTTTATTTTTATTATGTCTGCCCATGTACCATTCAGATGGTTCGTAATCCCATCTACGACCTTGATGCCCATTTATTTTGGCATACCACATACGCATCCTTACTATTATTTTTCTCATTCTTATTGACATACTGGTAGTATACCATACTAACAGTTAGTGGACAACCTTTCTTTTACAAAAACCTTCTTCAATTAAAAAACTGGCTCGTCTTCCGAACCAACCATGAAACGACCACGCATACCCAGTATTAATAAGAAACTGCCACGCATCTAATTCTTCTCTTGGACTATCACAATGTATAAAACCCTCGCATCTTCCTACTGCTTGGTGTATATCCTCAACCAAATCTTTATGTACTTTCATTTCTTTATACCTCTTATAAAAATGTAACTCTTCCATAGAACGAAAAACATTTTTACCATAAATAGCTTTTTTAATCTTTATCTTTTTGTTCATCTATTCTCTCTACCATATTCTTTTTTATTTTAAAACCATCGGTAGTATCCCATAGCCCTGTTGTATCTCCCTCTATCCACTCCATATGGTCAACATCAAATGCCTTTTGGTAAGCATCACTCTTATTAATAGCATCTAAATCTATGTGATAAGGTACTGTTTCATATCCCCACACTCTATACTTTTTCATTAATCCTCCTTATAAATTCTATCTAATTCTTTCTTCCATTCTTTATGCCCTTGCTCTTTATTCTCTCTCCATTTCTTAACTTCTTCTGTTTGTGTAT
>Ga0209709_10001669_pt1 | contig 20211 bp, 27 predicted proteins | sample ArcticOcean_MG_C_2_FD_187435 | JGI IMG/M metagenome (GOLD analysis project Ga0209709, IMG submission 187435) | Marine microbial communities from western Arctic Ocean - ArcticOcean_MG_CB4_136 (SPAdes) (version 2) | ecosystem: Environmental > Aquatic > Marine > Oceanic | place: Arctic Ocean...
AAAGTGGTATCAATTTTTGGATTATTTTTACCCAAATAATATCCAATACCAACAACAAAAAAGACAGGAAATAAAACCTCAAACAGTTTTAAATATATTTCCATTAATTATAAATTCTAATCAGTGTAGGATATTTAAGAATATTTTTATCTTTTTTAAACACAGAAAGACAATTCTTAGAATTAAGTTCATTAGTTTTGTGTGTAATAATAACAATAGTCGCTTTGTTATTTTTCTTATTAGGTGTTTGAATTAATCTCTTTACTGAAATTTTGTACTTAGCTAATCTGTTGGTAATTGTTGATAAAACACCAGGCTTATCTTTAACTTCAAATCTCAAATATAAAGAATTCACATAATTATCAACATTATAACATTTAATAGATTTACGCTTATTACTTGGAATACCAAATGGTTTTTTAATGTTGCCTCTTAAAATTGAGAGTAAATCTGATAATAATGATGATGATGTAGGTCCAGGTCCTGCTCCTTCACCTTGTAATATGCTTTCACCAACAGGTTTTCCTTCAAGAATAACTGCGTTCATAACTCCACCAACATTACCTATGTATGAATTTTTATTAACTAAACATGGATGAACAGTTTCGAAAAGCTGATTGTTAATAAGCTCAGAAATACCCAGAAGCTTAATACGTAAATTTAATTGATTTGCTATTTCTATATCTTTTAATTCAATTTTTTCAATACCTTCCATTAAGCATTTATGTTTAGAAATTTTAGTATTAAAGGCGAGAGCAGATAAAATTCTTACTTTTGCAAATGCATCAAAACCATTTAAGTCTAATTTAGGATTTCCTGGTTCAGCATAACCTAATTTTTGTGCTTTTTTTAGTACATTAGCAAAATTATCACTAGAATTTTCCATTTCTGAAAGAATGTAGTTTGATGTGCCATTTAAAATTCCATAAACTTTAGAAATTTTGTTAGTTGCAAGACCTTCTTTGATAGTTCTTAATATTGGAATTCCTCCTGCAACAGATGCTTCAAATTCTAAGTTAACCTTGTTATCCTCAGCTATTTTTGCCAAGTAGTCACCATGTTTAGAGATAAGTGCCTTATTAGGAGTAATTACATGTATCTTGTTTTTTAAAGCGGTTTCAACAATCTTTTTGGATATACCACCTGATAAACCAATAGCCTCAAATAGAATATCTACTTTAGTTTTATTAAAAATATCCAAAGGATTATTGTAAAATAATTTTTTATTAACTTTAAATCTTCTTTTTTTAGCAATGCTTCTAGCCGAAACAGCAACTACGTTAATCTTTTTTCCAGTTTTTAACTCTATATCTTTTTTTTTAGCATTAAGTTCATTTAATAAATAAATACCAACTTGACCCAATCCAACTACAGCAATGCTAATATTATTTTTCATAATTTATTTATCGATATTAGGGTAGTCAGTTTTGTCACTATACTTGATTAATAGTTCATTAAATTCTTCAAATGTTAAATCTTTATTAAAATCCAAAATTTCATTTTTAACTTTATAAATTGAAGCAGGAGATGTGCACGAGACTAAAAATAAAAACAGAAAAAATTTTTTCATTAAAGGCCTCTATTTTTAGGAAAATTAAATTTCAAATTCATATTCTGTATAGCCTGTCCCGCACCACCTTTAATTAAATTATCAATAGCAGATAAAATAATAACTCTATTTTTATACTTAGTTTTGCAGATTGTAATAGAGCAATTATTTGTATTAATTACGTCATTTGTACTTAATAAAGAGTTTGTTTTTAGAATTTTAACGAATCTACTTTTGGAATATTCAGCGTTTAAGGTTTTTTCTAATTTTTTAATATTTACACCATTGTTAAGATCTACATAAATTGTACTCAATATTCCTCTAAACATTGGTGTCAGATGGGGGGTGAATGTGAAAGAAAATTTCTTTTTAGTGTATCTGTCAATTTCTTGTTGGATTTCAGAATTATGTCTATGTAAACCAACACCATATGCACTTAAAGACTCATAAAGGTTTTTATCTTTATATTTATTATGAACTCCTCTACCCGCTCCAGAATATCCAGATTTGCAATCCATTATTATATTATCTTTTTTTATTAAGTTTTTCTTAACTAAAGGAATAAGAGGTATAAGTATTGATGTTGGGTAACATCCTGGGCAACTAATAATATTAAATTTTTTTACTTTGTCTTCATTAATTTCTGGTAATGAATAAATTGATTTTTTGATATTTTTAACAGATCTATGTTTTTGGTTGTACCATTTTAAATAATCAGATGCTTTATTTAGTCTGAAATCAGCAGCTAAATCAATTAACACATTTTGCTTTAGCAAATCATTTGAAATATCTTGTGCTTCACCATCTGGTAAGGCAGTGAAAACGAGATCAATATTTTTTAAAAAAGATTTATTGTATTTTACTATCTTTGGTAATTTTTTCGAACTTAAAGATTTCTCATAGCCGGAGATATTTTTTCCAACTGATGATTTTCCACAAAGATATTTAATCTTAACATTGCTGTGTTTAACTAATAATTTAATTAATTGAACACCGATGTAACCAGTCGATCCAGCAACTAAAACATTAAGCTTAGGCATTATTTTATTATAGCAGTTTAGAGTTAAAAAAGAATTATCTTTTCGAGAATTGGAAGCTTCTTCTGGCTTTTCTACGACCAGGTTTTTTTCTCTCAACTGATCTAGAGTCTCTGGTATTCAGTTTTTCAGTTTTAAGAACGGCTCTATTCTCTGAATCGAATAAAATTAAAGCTTTAGCAATACCATGTACCATTGCTCCAGCTTGACCAGTATGTCCACCACCAGAAACACTACATCTAACATCATAATCAGTTGCTTGATTTATAATTTCAAATGGTCTTGTAATTTGCATTTTATGACTTCCGCTAGTGAAATACTCATCCATAGTTCTGCCATTTACATATATTTTACCAGTACCTTTTTTTACCCAAATTTTTGCAATAGATTTTTTTCTTCTACCGGTTGCATACTTGCTATCTTTAAAATCTAGTTTTATTTTAGGTTTTTTTGTAGCTACTTTAGTTGCTAGTTCCATATTAATTTCTTATTAAATTTTTACTATTTAATTTACCTAAATCTAAAATTTTAGGGTTTTGTGCTGCATGAGGATGTTCTTCACCAGCATAAATTTTTACTTTAGTTAATTGCTTTCTACCAAGTACTCCACCTGGTAACATTCTTTTGACAGCTAATTTTAATGACTCACCTGGTTTATTTTTTTCCAATAATTTCTCAGGAGTTATTTCTTTAATTCCACCAGGGTGACCAGTGTGTCTATAATATTTTTTATCTTTAAATTTTTTTCCAGTAAATTTCGCTTGTTCTACGTTTTTAACTACAACAAAATCACCATCATCCATATGTGGAGTGTATGTGGTTTTGTTTTTTCCTCTAACAATCATGGCTATTATAGACGCAAGTCTTCCGACTACAGCATTTTTTGCATCGATTTCAAACCAGTTGTTAGTTAATTCAGTACTTTTTAGAAATTTTGTCATTGTGCGAGGATTAATACTATTATTAGTAATAATGTCAATTTTATATTTAGCTTGTAATACCCTTTATTAATGCTAATTTGATTAAGCCGATTTGTTCCTATTGCAGGCTAAGTATTGCTAAACAGGATTATTTACACACATTTTCGGTAGGTGCATTTGAACTATATTGTACGCCTTGCATTAAGCAGAAGTACTAAAAAGGAGAATCGAGATGAGTACAAAAAGACAAAACCCTGAGACTATAGCCATACATGGTGGTGATTATAGAAGTGATCCAACAACAAAAGCAGTAGCTGTTCCAATTTATAGAACAACTTCTTATTTGTTTGATAGTACAGAGCATGCTGCAAACTTATTTGCATTAAAAGAGTTCGGAAATATCTACACAAGGATCATGAATCCGACTAATGATGCACTTGAAAAAAGACTTGCTGCATTAGAGGGAGGGTTAGCTAGCTTAACAGTATCTTCTGGCCAAACGGCTTCAACATTTGCAATTTTGAATGTTGCTCAAGCTGGAGATAACATTGTTAGTTCAACCGACCTTTATGGCGGAACTGTTTCTTTATTTACCCACACTTTAAGTAAACTTGGAATTGAGGTTAGGTATGCAGACCCCACTAATCCAAAAAACTTTGAAAAAGTTATTGATGATAAAACTAGAGCTTTTTATGGAGAAACTTTGCCCAATCCTTATTTAAGAGTTTTCCCTATTAAAGAAGTTTCTGATATTGGAAGAAAATATAACATACCTTTAATAATAGATAATACAGCCTCCCCCATTATTTGTAAGCCTATAGAACATGGGGCGGCAGTAGTTGTTTATTCTCTTACAAAATATATTGGTGGTCACGGTACAGTTGTAGGTGGAGCTTTAGTTGATGGTGGTAATTTTGATTGGACTGCAAATCCTAAAAGACAACCATTATTTAACGAACCAGACGCAAGTTACGGTGGTGTAGTTTGGGGTAAAGCGGTTCCTGAGTTAACTGGTGCAAATGTATCTTTTGTAGTTAAAGCAAGAGTTACTCTTTTAAGAGATCTTGGTGCTGCCTTAGCTCCTGATAATGCTTTTGGAATTATACAGGGACTTGAAACTGTAGCATTAAGAATGAAGCAACATTGTTCAAATGCAGAGAAAACTGTTGAATATTTATCTAATCACGAAAAGGTTGCTAGAGTAATATACCCTACCAAATATGATGGAGAAATTGGAAATAGGGCTAAAAGATATCTTAAAGGCGGAAATGGTGGTTTAGTTGGAATAGAGATAAAGGGTGGAATTGAAGCTGGTAAGAAATTCATAGAAGCTTTAAAAATGTTTTATCATGTGGCTAATATTGGTGATGCAAAAAGTTTAGCTATACACCCAGCAACAACTACTCATAGTCAATTAAATGAAAAAGAGTTGTTAGCAGCTGGTGTTACACCTGGCTACGTAAGATTATCTATTGGTATAGAACACATAGATGATATCATTGAAGACTTAGAACAAGCCCTTCAGAGAACTTCAGGTAATGTTGAGGGTATTAATAAAGCTAAAGCCGTTGGTTAGAATTTTTAAATAAAATTATAAGATAGGTGGTTAAAACAAAAATTGACCCTAATTGGTGTAGAGATGCATACTTAATCTCTACACCAGAAATTAAAGTTACAATTCCCAAAAGAACTTGGAGCAAAATTGCTACATCAAATAATATAACATTTTTAATATTTAAATTATTTTTAATAAAAAAATAATTTAAAATCAGAATAAATAATAAAAGTAAATAAGCTGTGAAACGATGTAAAAATTGAATTATAGATACATTGTTAAATAATTGAGTGCTTAATAAATCTAAATATCCAACATCACTAGGGAAAAAACTACCATTCATATCGGGCCACGTATTATAGATAAGACCTCCATCAAGACCTGATAAGAAAGCACCTAATATAATTTGTAGAACAATTAGTTTAAGTATGAGTAATAAAAGCAAGTTTGGAAATTTAAATTCAAACTTTTTAATTTTATAAAGAATCAAAATAAACCAAAAAATTAAACATAGGATAAATAGAGCTAAAGATAAGTGTATACTTAATCTAAAGTGACTAACATCGTTGTTTTCGATTAATCCACTGGAAACCATATACCAACCAATAAAACCTTGAATACATACTAGGAAAAATATCCAATAGTATTTATTTGAATAATGTTCTGTATTTTTGAACTTAAAACTAAAAAAAATCAAAGGTATCAATGTAAATAAACCAATAAATCTAGCTAATAATCTGTGAGCATATTCCCAATAAAAAATCACCTTAAACTCATTTAAATTCATACCAGAATTAATATTTTGATATTCTGGAATTTTTTTATATTCAGAAAAATAAAAATTCCACTCATTGATATTTAATGGTGGCAATATTCCAGTAAAGAGTTCCCAAGCAGTAATGGACAAACCAGAATCAGTTAATCTAGTAAGTCCTCCAACAGTTACGATAAGTATAATTAATAAAAATAATGTTATTAACCATAACTTTAAATATTTTATATAGTTGTCGCTATTTACAAACATAAATTATACTTATAATAACTATCTTAATAACCAATTGATTAAATGTCGCCTATAAATAAAAAAAAGTTAAATCTGTTAAGAATTAAGCTAGATAAGCTTGATACAGATTTGCTTAAATTAATTAAAAAAAGATCTAATTTGGTAAATGAAGTTTTAAAAGTAAAAATTCATAAAAAAGAAATTATCGATCAAAAAAGAATACACTTCATACTTAAGAAAATTAAGAAAAAATCAATTCAGTTAAATATTGATCCAAAAATTACAAATAGAATATGGAAAAATATGATTTGGTCGTTTATTGATTATGAAAAAAGAAATTTTAGAAAAAAGTAAAATTATTTACTATGCGGGGGTAATTTTTTCTCTACAAACATTTCATGTTTTCTTGTAGCAGGATTATATTTTTTTGCTGATAGTTTTACTTTAGCTTTTTCTCCACCAGCCGGTTTTTTAACATAATAAAAATATGGACTATCAGGTTTAGCTTCTGGTACCAGTCGAACTTTAACGTGTGTTTTTTTAGCCATATTACTTACTTCAATTGTTTTATCTGTTTTATTAAATTAGAAATCTTCTTAAGTTTGTTTTTTATACTATAATCAGCATTTATAGAATTATTTGGTAGTTCGTCAAGTTTTAAAGATCTATCAGAATTAAGAACTTTTTTAGCACCATTAATTGTCATTCCTTGATCTTTAAGGAGGTATTTAACTTTTTTTAAAACCTCAATTGTATCATTATTATAGTAACGTCTATTCCCATTTAAAATATTTGGTTTAATTTGCTTAAATTCCTTTTCCCAAAATCGAATAGTGTGAGTATTAAGGGTTCCTTTTTTTTCATTAACTAGATTAAGAATTTTAGCAACCTCCCCTATAGACTTATAAGCTTTATTACTTTTAATAATCATTCTTAGAATTTACTAAATCTTTAAATTCTTTAGAAGCCTTAAATAATACCACATCCCTATCAGATATAGTCTTTTGTTCTTTTGTTTTTGGGTTTCTACCAATTCTACTTTTTTTTGTGCGTATAGAAAAAGTACCAAATTTTGATAATTTCAATTTTTTTTCATTTTTAAGATTTTCTGTGATTGTAAATAGAAAATCATCTATTAAGTTCTCAGAAATATTTTTTGAAAAACCAATCTGCATATAAACTGAGTTAATTAAATCTTTTTTTGTTAAATTTATTCTAATCATTAGTTAATATTGTCTCTAATTTTTTCTATTAAATTACCACTTACTGTTTTGGTGCAAACACTTAAAGAGTTTGAAAAACCAATATAGTCAGTTCCGCCATGGCTTTTGATTACAGGTGAGTCTAAGCCAATAAATATAGCACCATTATATAATCTTGGGTCTAATCTTGCCTTAAATTTCCTTAAACTTGAAATATTTAGTAAAGATGAGATTTTACCAATAATATTACCTGTCATTGCCTTTTTGAGTTCACTCGTAATAAAACTAGCTGTTCCTTCTGCAGTTTTTAGAGCAACATTTCCAGTAAAACCGTCAGCAACAATAACATTTACATCTCCATTCATTAATTGGTTGCCCTCAATATATCCTTTGAATTCAAAGTCTTGATTATCTCTTTGATTTAATAGTTGATATGTTTCTTTAATAATTTCGTTACCTTTAAATTCTTCCGACCCTATATTTAATAAGGCCACTATTGCGTTATCATATGGATACAAAGATTTAAATAATGAAGAACCCATTATTGAAAAATCAATTAAGTTTTTGGGACTACACTCTATATTAGCTCCCAAATCTAGAACTACACTCATTCCTTTTTTATTAGGCCATAATGCCGATAAAGCAGGTTTATCTATATTCTCAATCATTTTAAGATTAAGCTTAGAAATTACCAATAAAGCACCAGTATTTCCAGCTGAAATAACTACATCAGATTTTTTTTCCTTAACACTTTGGACAGCTAACCACATACTTGTGTTTTTTCCTCTCTTAGCAGCCTCCAAGGGGCTGTCAGTACCCTTAACAATATCAGTTGTATGAATTATTTCAAAAGAAGAATTAGGTAAATTTTGATTAATATGTTTTAAAATTTGCTCCTTATCACCAAAGATTTGATAATAAGTATTTTTACTATTTTTGAAATGATGAATAATACCATCAATAACTTTTTTTGGTGAACCATCTCCACCCATTGCATCTACTGCAATTTTGATTGTTATATTCATTTAAGATTGAAGTGTTTATTCCTTAGGATCTAAAACTTGTCTACCTCTGTACATTCCAGTTTTTAGATCTAAATGATGAGGTAATCTGTATTCACCAGATTTTTTATCCTCAACAATATTTGTAGATTTGAACTTCATATTTTGAGCTCTTCTCATTCCAGTTCTTGACGGGGATTGTTTACGTTTTGGTACAGCCATAATAAAATTAATGTTTAACTACACCTTTTATATAAGAATTTAAAGTATTATTTGTTAAATTTAACCTATATTTTTCAAAATAAATAGCCAAATAATCAGTATTTGTTGCATTATCTAAAAATTTTTCTAGAAGAAGGGCTCTAGATTCTAATGTTAGGTTATCCCAATCATGAATCTTATCAATCATTCCATAAAATAAATTTAAATAGTCTTTCATTTTCTTATTTATAGATTGATCACCATAACCAATTTCCCTAATACTCAATTCTACCTGCCTAAATGTTTGATCATATATTGCTTGTAAAACCTTTTTATTGTTATTTTCTTTATAAATCTTTAGGAAAAAAGCAAAATGAAGAAGAAAAAATATTAATCTATCTGAAAATGTGTCTTGATTTTTAAATTCTTTATATAATTCTTTATTTCTAGTTAATTTAACTAAATTATTGTAAATATTTATATAATTATTCATGAAGTTATATTTCTATATTATTTTCTTTTCAATTCTAGTGTCAAACTGCACACTTAATAAAGTTAATAAACACCATGGTGTTAGGTACTTAGAAGCTAAACAAGAAAAACTTGTAATAGATAAATCTAACAAAAATGATATTATTGAAATCTTGGGACCACCATCGACAAAAAGTACATTTAATAATGACATGTGGATCTATATTGAAAGAACAATATCAAAAAAATCGCTTATAAAACTTGGACAAGATAAAATCATTACCAATAATGTTTTAATACTAGAGATTAATACATATGGTTTGTTAGTGAAAAAAGATTTTATGGATATAACGAAAATGAATGAAATAGATTTTTCACCTAATGAAACAAGTAAAAATTATTCTAAAAAATCATTTTTGTATAACTTTCTATCTAGTATGAGACAAAAAATTAATGACCCACTTGGAAAAAGAAGAAAACCTTAACCAGCAATAACTGCCAATAATAATAAAGCTACAATATTAGTAATCTTAATCATTGGGTTTACTGCGGGACCTGCTGTATCTTTGTATGGATCTCCAACAGTATCTCCAGTAACTGCTGCTTTATGAGCCTCAGAACCTTTTCCACCATGATGACCATCTTCAATATATTTCTTGGCATTATCCCATGCTCCGCCACCAGCTGTCATAGAAACAGCTACGAATAAACCTGTTATAATAACACCAAGCAACATTGCGCCCACAGCAGCTAATGCTTCAGCTTGACCACCAATAGGTAGAATTACAAAATATAAAACTATTGGTGATAGAACTGGTAGTAAAGAGGGTATCACCATCTCTTTAATTGCTGCTTGAGTTAATAAATCTACAAGTTTTGCATAATCAGGTTTTTGTGTACCTTTCATAATACCTGGAAACTTTTTGAATTGTCTTCTCACCTCAACAACAACAGCTCCACCTGCTCTTCCAACAGCTTGCATTCCCATTGATCCAAATAAATATGGAAGCATTCCACCAATTAATAAACCAACCACAACATAAGGGTTAGTTAGGTCAAAAGTGACAACTATTCCTTCTAATTTAGATCCTGCTGTTCCAGAAAAATGTTTGATATCCTCAACATAAGCTGCAAATAGGACTAATGCACCCAAGCCGGCTGAACCAATTGCATAACCTTTTGTAACTGCTTTAGTTGTGTTACCTACCGCATCTAATGCATCTGTAGTTTTTCTTACATTATTTGGTAATTTAGCCATTTCAGCAATACCCCCGGCATTGTCAGTTACAGGACCATAAGCGTCAAGAGCAACTACCATACCAGCTAAAGCTAACATGGTAGTAACAGAAATTGCAATACCGTAAAGACCAGCAATAGAGTTTGTAGCTAAAATTCCAGCAACAATAATCAATGCAGGTATAGCTGTAGCTTCCATAGAAACTGCTAATCCTTGAATTACATTTGTTCCATGTCCAGTTGTTGAAGATTTAGCAATACTTCTAACTGGTCTGTATTCAGTTCCAGTATAATATTCAGTAATCCAAATTAATAAACCAGTAATAACCAAGCCAATTATTCCACAATAATATAAGCTCATACCAGTAAAACTTTTACCATTAACAGTATACTCACTTGCAAAACCAATTACATAGTCAGTCACTGGATATAAAATTACTAAAGAAGTAACGGCAGAGACAACAAACCCTTTATATAAAGCATTCATAACATTTTTACTTTTTCCAAGCTTAACAAAGAAAGTTCCTAAAATTGATGTTAAAATACAAGCACCACCGATTGTTAAAGGGTAGATCATCATATTCATATCACCTACAAAAAATATAGAGGATAAAACCATTGTTGCAACTATTGTTACAGCATAAGTTTCGAATAAGTCTGCTGCCATACCAGCACAATCACCAACGTTATCTCCAACATTATCTGCAATAACAGCTGGGTTTCTAGGGTCATCCTCAGGTATTCCAGCTTCAACTTTACCAACTAAGTCAGCTCCAACATCAGCACCTTTTGTAAAAATTCCACCACCCAATCTAGCAAAAATTGATATTAATGAAGCACCAAAACCTAATGCAACTAATGCATTAACTACTTCCCTGTCCGCAACACCCATTCTTAATAAAATATAATAATAAACCGCAATAGCTAATAAAGCTAAACCAGCAACAAGCATTCCTGTGACAGCACCTGATTTAAAAGCTACTGCGAGGCCACTCGCTAAACCTTTTCTTGAAGCTTCAGCAGTTCTAACATTAGCCTGAACCGAAACTAACATTCCAACATATCCAGCTATTCCAGATAGCGTTGCACCAATAAAATAACCAAGACCAACTAGTGGACTAAATACCCAACAAATAATAACTAAAACAACAACTCCAACCACGGCTATCGTTTTATATTGTCTTGTTAAATAAGCTTTAGCACCAATCTGGATTGCAGATGCAATTTCTTGCATTTTTGCATTTCCAGCACTTAAATTAAGAATATTTAAACCAGTAAAAAAACCATAAACGATTGCAAGTGATCCTGCTGCTATGGTGTAAAGTAATATTGTTTCTATAAGTGAGTTCATGATGCCTTTTGTTTATTTGGTTGTTAAAATTTTTTTATTTAAAGTCCGGACAATACAAAAAAAGGAATAAAAGGCAATATTTAACTTACTAAAACCTATGAAAATAACCCTTGTTTTTAAGGTTAATTTGCACATTTTTGTCATCAATAATGGATGATTTTTTAACGTAGCTTTGGATAGAGCCAATTTTTGTAAGCTTAACTCCACTATTGATAGCTATATTTTTTATGATTCTCATCTTATTTTTTGAGGCTGTAAATAAGACCTGATAATCATCACCATTGGAAACACAGTTAATCTTAAGTAGCTTCTTAAAATCAAGTACCTTTTTAAGATTACTTGAAATTGGAATGTCTTTTAAAAAAAGTTTGTATGACAATTTTTGATTATTAATCATTTTATCAAGATCTGCTATTAGTCCATCAGAGATATCAATTGAAGTGTTGGCAAATTTCTTAATTTTATCTGTTAATTGCAATTGAATATTTGGCATAAAATACTGATTGATAAAATATTTTTTTAATCGCTGATTAAGTTTAAGTTTATTCTTTAAAACTAATAAACCTAAATAACTATCTCCTAAATTTCCAGATACATAAATATCATCATTAATTTTAGCTTTATTTCTATAAGTAATATTATTAGCAAAACCAATTGAGGTAATAGTAAAACTTAACTTGTTTGAAAAAACTGTATCTCCACCACTTAAAAATATCTTATATTTATTCTGTTCTTGATTAAGTGCTTTACTAATTTTTGATAAATTTGATTTAGAGAAACTTTTTTTATTACCTGACCCTGAAATAAAATAATATTTTGGCTTAACACCCTTACAAATAAGATCTGATATGGATGATCTAATTATCTTTTTGATAACTAATTCAGGCTTTTTAAAATCTATAAAATGATTACCTTCAGTATATGTGTCAACTGAAACAGCTAATTTATTTTTTTTATTAAAAAAAATATCATCATTTAAATTTAGAGCACCATGAGATTTTATGGAAAGTTTTTGAAAATAATTTTTTATTAACTCAAATTCATGCATTAGTTGTTCTTATTTTTTTTGCTATTTTATCTAGTATGGCGTTTAAATATTTTGTTTGAGAGTCTTCTAGAAAGAAATTTGATGCATCAAGATATTCTTTAATAATTATTTTTGTAGATACTTTTGGCTTATATAGAAACTCAAATATAGCTGATTTAACAATTACTTGAAAAACTTTATCTAAATTAGTTAGTTGAATGTCTTCACTTAAATATTTTTTTACCTCTTCTTTAATCACTTCATCTCTTTCTATCGTACCTAAAACTACATCTTTAATAAACTTTTTAAATCTATGTTTAGAAAAAGTTAAATCAGTGTCATCATTAAAAAAATTGCCATATAATTTTTGTATAATAATAACTCTTGGGCTTTGATTGGGATTGTATGGAGTTCTCATTTTTATTGAGACAAGACAGAAATAACAGCTTTAGCTGCTTCTCTTCCCTTCTTTTTCCTAGCTATAGCTTGACGCATATTTATACAGGTAATAATTCCGTTACCAATAGGTTTTTTATTGTCTATAGATAGTTTCATTATTGCATCTGTTGAGGCTTGAGAAATAAAGTCAAAATGTGGTGTTTGACCTTTTATAACACAGCCCAGAGCTAAAAAAGCATCGTATTTGTTAATATTTTTTGAAATTGTCACTGGTATTTCGAAAACACCAGGAACACTAATGATTTTTATCAAACTAGATTTTGGTAATATTTTTTTTGCGCTATTAAGTAAACCTTTCGATATGTCTTTATAATAATCGGCAACAACTATTAGATATTTTTTTTTCATTAAATGATTTCCTGTTTAGTAATTTTTATATCATAACCTTCTAAACCAATAACTTTTTTAAGTGATTTGGTAATTAGTATCATATTTTTAATCTTTAAATCTTTAATTATTTGAGCACCAATACCATAATTTCTTATAAGTTTGTCATTTCCTTTTTTATAGAAATCTTTATTCTTATAATCCTTGAGTGTCTGTGTGACTGATCTTAAGTTTGTATCTTTTATAAATACTAAAACACAGTTATTAAATTTTTTAAAATAATTTAAAGTTTTATTAAATGAATTTGGTAATTGCTGATTGATTAAATAATTTTGAACAACATTTGATGAGATTACTCTAACTCTTGGTACTATCCCCTTTTTAATATTTCCTTTAATTAAAGCAAAATGTTCAGATCCATCTAAAAGGTTTTCATAAATTCTAATTTTATATTTTTGATTTTTAACTTCAATATCAGATTGTTTTTTTAATTTAATTAATTTTTCTTTTTTTAAACGATAAGCGATAAGATCTTCTATCTTACCAATTTTTAAGTTATGTTTTTTTGCGAAATTGAATAGATCCTGTCCTTTAGCCATAGTTCCGTCTTCATTCATTATTTCACAAATAACTGCTGAATTGTTTTTTTTGGCTAGTTTCGAAATATCAACAGATGCTTCTGTGTGACCAGCTCTAACTAGAACACCGCCATCTTTAGCAATAATTGGAAAAATGTGACCAGGAGACACAATTTCTTTTTTGTTAACATTTTTCTTTGATGCAATTTTTATAGTTTTAGCTCTATCCTTCGCAGATATTCCTGTTGTAATTCCTTTTTTAGCTTCAATCGATACTGTAAATGCAGTCTTGTTTCTTGATTGATTTACTGGAGACATTAAAGATAAATTTAATCTCTTAGCTTGGACACTATCCATGGCTAAACAAATTAATCCTCTACCAAACTTGGCCATGAAGTTAATATTTTTAGCATTTGAATCTGTTGTAGAAATTATTAAATCTCCTTCATTTTCTCTTTTTTCATCGTCAACTAAAATGAACATTCCACCTTTTTTTGCAATATTAATAATGCTTTCGATTGATGTGTAATTATTTTTTTTCATTAAAATAATTTCTAACGTATTTGGATAAGATATCTATCTCTATATTAACAAGGCTATTTTTTTTTAATGCAGATAAATTCGTAAGTTTAAATGTATGTGGAATTACCCATATTTGAAAACCTTTTTTAGTTAACTTAGATATTGTAAGAGAAATACCATTCACACAAACTGATGCTTTTTCAATTAAGTTTATTCTTTCTTTCTTAATAATTTCAAACTCAAATAAATAAGATTTATCAATAATTTTAATATTTGAAATTTTACCCACAGTATCTATATGTCCTTGACAAATATGACCTGAAATTTTTTGGCCATACTTTAAAGGAAGCTCAAGGTTAATTATATCTTTAACTTTTAAAAACTTAAATTTTGACCTTTGTATAGTTTCATCTGAAAGATAAAATTCCATTATCTTTCCTGTAATAGTTATTAACGTTAAGCATACTCCATCGCATGAAACTGAAACTCCAATATCTTTCTTAATTAATTTTAAATCTGATTTTACAAAAATATTGATCCCTTTAGATCTTTTTTCAATATTTTGAACTATTCCCTGATTAAATATTATCCCATTAAACATATTATTTTTTATAAAGTGTGATTAAATCTTTTCCCAATTGTGTGTTAATTTTTTTTTTACTTTTATATTTTTGTGACAAGTCTTTAAAACAGTTAAAGCTCTTATAAGCTACTAATTTTGATAAACTTTTTGGACTTTTAAATAAATAAAACTGATTAAATAATTTTTTTTTTATAATACCTTTGGATAAATTATTTCCACCCTCAACAAGCAAATTTCTACAACCCAATCTATAAAGTTTCTTAAAAATTAACTTAATATCAAAATCATCATTTTTTAATGAATTAGACTTTATTAATTGAATACCTTTTTTTTTAAAAATTAAAGTTTTTGCGTTTTGGGCCTTTTTGTAAAAAATGACAGTATTATTTTTATTGGCAGTTTTAAAAATATAAGAATTAGTATTCATTTGTAAATTTTTATCTAAAATAACTCTTTTTGGTGAAAATTTATTTAAACCTTTTAATCTACAATTTAATTTAGGGTTATCTTCATTTAAAGTTTTATATGAAATCATCAATGAATCATTTTTGTATCTTAAAAAATGTGTCAATTTATCTGAGTGAATATCTGTAATTCTCTTTGTCCCCTTGCTATAAATTAAGCTATTTTTGGAAATAGCAATTTTACCAGTAACATAAGGCATCTTATTACTTCTATTAAAAAAATATGGTTCATAAAAATTAATTATATCTTCATAAAGTAAACCTTTTTTAACAATAATATTTTTTGATTTTAAAATTTTTAGGCTTTTTCCTTTAACTTTTTTATCAACATCTTCTACTGAGTAAATAATTTTACTTATTTTACTTTTAATAATTTCTTTAGTGCAAGGTGGTGTTTGTCCATAATGATTACACGGCTCAAGTGTTACATACATTGTTGAACCTTCTAAATTTACATTAGAATTGTTAATTGCACTATATTCGGCGTGTGGTCTTCCATTATACCCGGTTTGGCCAATAGAAATGATCTCATTGTTTTTAACAACTACACAACCTACTGATGGGTTTTCACCTGTAAGACCGTGACGGGCTCCTGCCAAACTTAAGGCGAGACTCATATATTTTTTATCTATTTTAGAAAATTTATCTTTTCTTGTAGACATCTAATTTGTCAACGAATTGCACAAAATCTTTTTCTTCTCTAAAATTTCTATAAACTGATGCAAATCTTACATAAGCAACAGGATCAAGCTCTTTTAAACCTTCCATAACCATTGTCCCTATGATGTTAGATGAAATCTCAGTTTGTCCAAGCTCCTCTAAAGCTCTTGAGATTTTACTTATAAATTTTTCAGCTGTCTCGGTATCTATTGGTCTTTTTTTAAGAGCAATATAAATAGATTTTGATAGTTTTTCTCTATCAAAAGATGATTTTCTACCACTTTTTTTGACGACCATTATTTCTCTGAATTGAACTCTTTCAAAGGTGGTAAATCTTGCTCCACACACACATAATCTTCTTCTTCTTATTGCAGTTCCATCTTCAGTGGGTCTGGAATCGACAACTGACGTTTCACCTTTTTTACAAATTGAACAAATCATTTATTTTAAGTTTTTATAAATTGGAAAAAAAGATGTAAGTTCTACAACTTCGTTTCTAACTTCTCCTTCAATCTTACTATTATTCTCAGGGTTCTCTGATAAACCTTTTACTACCTTGGTAATTAATTCTCCTACTTTTTGAAACTCTTTCAAACCAAAGCCTCTAGTAGTTGCTGCTTGAGTCCCAAGTCTTATACCAGAGGTAATCATTGGTTTTTCTGAGTCAAATGGAATTCCATTCTTATTACATGTAATATAAGCTCTTGAAAGACTTTCAGCTGCCAAATTACCCTTAACATTAAAAGGTCTCAGATCAACCAACATTAAGTGTGTATCTGTTCCACCAGAATAAATCTTAAATCCATTGTTTTTAAGTGTCTCTGATAATATTTTTGCATTGTCTAAAACAGATTTAATGTAATCTTTAAAATCAGGTCTTAAAGCTTCTAAAAATCCTGCAGCCTTAGCTGCAATTACATGCATCAGTGGTCCACCTTGATAACCAGGGAATACTGCTGTGTTAAATTTTTTTGCAAGATCTTCATAATTGGTTAAAATAATCCCACCTCTTGCACTTCTAAATACTTTATGAGTTGTTGATGTAACAACGTGTGCATATTCACAAGGATTAGGGTAACCCCTTCCAGCAACTAAACCTGAAAAGTGAGCCATGTCTACCATAAGATATGCTCCAACTTTATCAGCAATCTCTCTAAATCTCTTAAAGTCAATCACTCTTGAATAAGCACTTCCACCACAAATTATAAGTTTGGGTTTGTGTTCCAATGCGAGTTTTTCAACATTTTCATAATCAATAAGTTCCGATTCTTTATCAACATCATATCCAATTGGATTAAACCATTTACCTGACATTGAAATTTTCAAACCATGTGTAATGTGTCCACCAGAATTTAAGCTCATCCCCATAAATGTATCGCCTGGATTTAAAAGTGCTAAAAATACAGCTCCGTTTGCTTGAGCTCCAGAATGAGGTTGTGCATTAGCAAAATTACAATTAAATAATTTTTTGAGTCTTTCGATTGCTAAGTTTTCAGCAACATCGACATGCTCGCAACCATTATAATATCTTTTACCAGGATAACCTTCTGCATATTTATTAGTTAAAACAGAACCCTGAGCCTCTAATACAGCTTGAGAAACAATATTTTCAGAGGCTATTAATTCAATATGTTGCTGTTGTCTTTTTAATTCATCACTAATAGCTTTATATAACTCTGGGTCAGTTTTTGATAAACCATCTTCAAAAAAACTTTTATATTGATCGTTTAAATAATTTTTCTCACTAGACATAATTAAATCTTTTTAATTCTTTTTAAGTGTCGACCACCTTCAAATTTTGTATTTAAAAAAACACTGACACAACTTAAAGCATTTTTTTCTGTAAGAAGTCTTGAGCCTAATGTAATGATGTTTGCATCGTTATGCAATCTTGATAATTTTGTAGATTTTAAATTAAAGCATTGTGCAGCACGTATATTTTTATGTCTATTTGCCACAATGTTCATGCCCAAGCCAGACCCACAAACTAATATACCAGCATGATTATTATTAGTTTTAACTTTTTTAGCTACTTTGTGCGCATAATCTGGATAATCAACTTTATCCTTATTGAAAGGACCTAGGTCTGTGTATTTAATTTTTTTTTTATTTAGGTGAAGTTTAATTTTTTCTTTTAATTTATAACCAGCATGATCAGATGATAAAAATATTTTTTTCAATCTAATTAAATTTATAATCTAAAACACACGCCACTAAGTGGATTCTATTTTCTTCACCACCGTTAAAAGCATTGTGATATTTTGTATTATTAGTAACCCATACAGATCCATCTGCAGGCATATGTTTAGCAACATGGTCTACCACCATAATGGCCCCAGGATTAGTAATTATTGGAATATGTAATCTTGGTTCCGGATCTCTATGCCAACTTAGTGTAGATCTAGGTTCTTTTAACAAAATTCTTACTCTACCTAATTTATATTTTGAGGAAAGTGTATCAAATACTTCTTTGAAATAAGTATTTTCATAATCCTTTATAAACTCAGAGTAAGCAGATTCATCAACTGTAACATCTCTTGAAACTTCTTTGCCTGACTTGTCTGGCTTAGTCCAATAAACACCTCTAGCCTTACTTCCTTTTACAGAATCTGGATCACCGGGAATTTGTGTTAGAGAAATTGCTCCAAAGTGAGCAATACCCCCACCATCATCAAATTTTTTAGTTTGAACAATCTGGTTGTAAGCTTCCTGCAATTTATCAATATCAAATTTGACATTTTGTTTTTGAAAGTCACTAAAATCTAAATTTTTTTCTTCTTTTTTTAGATCAAAGTTTATAATTTTTTTGTTATCAGTAGTCATGTTGATTGTTTTTTACTCGTTTTAATATATATTTGTATATTACATTTGTCGCATTTTAAAAGTAGATTTAAACATGATTACAGGAAATTACCCAAATTTAAGGCTAAGAAGAAGCAGAAAGCATGATTGGTCTAGAAGACTAATTCAGGAAAATAGCCTTTCTGCAAGTGATTTTATATTACCTATATTTTTGATAGACGGAAAAAATATAAAACAACCAATCAAAACAATGCCAGATGTTTATAGATATACAATAGATAAGCTTGGAATAATTATTGATAAAGCAATCAAAAACAAAATACCTATGGTTGCATTGTTTCCTTATACAAAAAAAAAAATGAAAAATGAGATTGGAACAGAAGCCTTAAATGAAAACAACCTTGTTTGTAAGGCTATTCAATATATTAAAAAGAGATACAAAAATGAAATAGGTATTATGTGCGATGTAGCTTTAGACCCCTACACTTCACATGGGCATGATGGATTATTAAGATCAGGTTATGTTTTAAATGATGAAACTATTGAGGTTTTAATAAATCAATCATTACTGCAGGCTGAAATTGGTTGTGATGTACTAGCACCTTCAGACATGATGGATGGAAGAATTGGAAAAATAAGAAAGGCCTTAGATAATGAAGGTTACGAAATGGTTCAAATACTTTCTTATGCAGTTAAATATGCCTCAAGTTTTTATGGCCCCTTCAGAGATGCTGTTGGTTCAAAAGGTTTGCTTAAAGGTAATAAAAAAAACTATCAAATGGATTTTAGAAATAGCAATGAAGCTATAAGGGAGGTTGCTTTAGACATCAAAGAAGGTGCGGATATGGTTATGGTTAAACCAGGAATGCCTTATCTAGATATAATTAAAACTGTCAAAGATAACTTTAAAATTCCAGTATTGGCTTACCAGGTTTCTGGTGAATACAGTCTTCTTAGCAACAGTATCCAAAAAGGCTTAATTGATAAAAACTCTGTTCTAGAGAGTTTGATTGGGTTTAAAAGAGCTGGTGCGAGCGCTATAGTGAGTTACTATGCTGATAGAATAAACAACTTAATAAAGTAAATCATTTTAAAAGATTAACAAAATGAGTTCTAGAGTTTGGTAAATTAAGATTATTAGGCTTTAAAATACTTTTTTCAAGATAATCAGTAACAAGCTTTAAGCCTTTAAGTAAATTTTTTAAATCAACATTTTTATAATTTTCATCAATTAAAAAATTTGGAATATTTTTTTTTTCATTT
>Ga0209709_10001672_pt1 | contig 20181 bp, 19 predicted proteins | sample ArcticOcean_MG_C_2_FD_187435 | JGI IMG/M metagenome (GOLD analysis project Ga0209709, IMG submission 187435) | Marine microbial communities from western Arctic Ocean - ArcticOcean_MG_CB4_136 (SPAdes) (version 2) | ecosystem: Environmental > Aquatic > Marine > Oceanic | place: Arctic Ocean...
TATTCCTGCTAAGACCGAAGATCTGAGTGACAGAAAATGGGTTGTGCTGACTCGCGAAGAAGTAAAACTTGAAGAGCAGGCTGCTAAATTTCTAATCGTTGATGCGCCTCAAGGAGAGGATAATTTTAAAATAGGTATTATTGATTTGCCTGCATTTTATATTGACTTTAATGCATGGCGGGACAGAGATCCTAATTTCCGAAGTAGCTCAAAAGATGTAGAGGATATTTTAAATAAATTTAAGTTAGCAAATGTCGATGCGGTAATAATGGACTTAAGAGGTAACTCCGGAGGCTCATTGTATGAGGCTAATAAATTAACTGGTTTATTTGTATCTTCAGGGCCAACCCTGCAAGTCAAAGAAAGCAATGGAGACATTAGGCCATGGGGAGATGCTAGGGCGACTCAAGTTTGGAAAAAACCAATGGCTGTAATGATTGATAGATATTCTGCATCTGCATCTGAGATTTTTGCAGGCGCAATACAAGATTATCAAAGAGGACTAATTATCGGGCATAAAACATTTGGTAAGGGCACCGTTCAACAATTGGATGATCTAACTAGCGGTCAACTAAAGTTAACAGAATCAAAATTTTATAGAGTGACTGGCTCAGGCATGCAAAATAGAGGAGTAGAACCAGATATAACTCTTCCCGCAACATGGGATATAGAAAAAAGTGGTGAAAGTTCATTGGAATTCGCTCTTCCCTGGGATCAAATTAGCCCCACTCCATTTAGGAAGTTTAAGTTTGATGTAGGTATTCTAGATAGATTAAGACTTGCTCATGAGAGTAGGATGCTCGAGAGTCCAGATCTGCAATATATTTTGAATATAAGAAAAAGATATGATGAGCAGCAAGAAAAGACATCTATTTCAATTAATATTGATACAAGAAGAGCTGAAAAAATAGAAAGACAACTCTGGGCGCTTGAGACTGAAAATCAAAGAAGGGCCACTAAGAACTTAGAGACATTCAAGACATTTGAAGCTCTGGAAGAATTTAATAAGAATAAAGAAGATATTGATATTGATATTGATCTCCAAAATGACTATCTTTTAAATGAAGGTATGCTTATTCTTTCAGACTATCTTTACCTAAGTACTAATTTGTTACTTTCAGAGGCAGCATAAAATATGAAAATCGTTTCCTTTAACATGAACAGTATTAGGGCTCGACCGCATCAATTAATTCATCTAAGAGATACACTGGATCCAGATGTTATTGGAATTCAGGAAACTAAAGTCAATGATCCTGAATTCCCATTAGATGAGATCAAAGAGATTGGCTATCATCCAGAGTATTGGGGCCAAAAGGGTCATTATGGAGTAGCTATTCTTAGTAAAAAGAAACCTATTGAAGTGCAAAAGGGATTTATAAAGGATACCGCTGAGGATCAAAAGAGATTTATTCAAGCAAAATTTAAGTGGGAGGGTAAAATCATCACAATAATGAATGGGTACTTCCCCCAGGGCGAAAATAGATCTCATGAAACTAAATTTCCAAAGAAAATTAAGTACTATTCTGATCTGAAAAAGCATATTAAGAAAACTCAGAAGACCGAGGATAATATAATTGTAATGGGTGATTTTAATGTTGCACCCTCTTCATTGGATATTGGTATAGGTGAAATTAATGCAAAGAGATGGCTTAAAGAAGGGAAAACTGCTTTTTTACCAGAAGAAATTGAGATGTGGAATAGTATAAAGAATCTTGGTTTTTATGATTCATGGCGAGAACAAAATCCTGAAGAAAATTCAATATATTCCTGGTTTGATTATCGCTCCAGAATGTTTGATGACAATCCCAAAAGGGGTCTAAGAATAGACCATATTATGATTTCAGAATCACTGATGCCTGCAATGAAGCATACTGGGATAGACTATAAAGCACGATCAATGGATAAACCTTCAGATCACTGCCCAGTATGGATCGAGTTAAAGTGATTATTTACAAAGATTTTACCTTTGAGGCTGCCCATAAACTGCCCCTAGTACCTGATACTCATAAGTGCTCAAAGCTCCATGGACATAGCTTTCAGGTTAGAGTAAGTGTGGACGGTGAATTAAATGATTTGGGCTGGGTTATAGATTATGCTGAAATTAAATATGCTTGCAAACCAATAATTGAAGAATTAGATCATTCCTTCTTGAATGAATTGCCTGGTCTACAAAACCCAACAAGTGAAAACATAGCAATATGGCTTTGGAATTCTATTAAACCAAAATTAATTATATTGAGTGAGATTGAGGTGAAAGAAACTTGCAACACAGGCTGTATTTATAGAGGTTAATTAACGTCTCTCAAGAAAAAAATCTGTCAGTAACTTTGAGGATTCTTCCTGCCTCGAGCCTAAAAAATACTTTACTTTATGATTTAAAAAGCTTTTGTCAAAAAAATTATCCACGGACATGATTGACCCTGTTTTTGGCTCCAAGGTTGAAAAATAAACATTATTTATTCTTGCATCAACAATTGCTTTAGCACACATATGGCATGGCTCTAAAGTGATGTAAATGTCGCAATTTAATAATCGATAATTATTTAAGGTCCTGCTAGCTTCATTGATAGCATTAAGTTCTGCATGCCCTGTAACAGAATTATCTCTAATCATTGTGTTATGGCCGCTGCCTATCACCTTATTATCTTTAATAATAATGGCTCCAACTGGAACCTCATTTAAGTTCCTTGCTTCTATTGCCTCATCGAGCGCAAGGCGCATGAAGTCTTCATGAGAGAATTTCATTAATATTAACTATCTAATAATTAAAGGAATTCAGCCCATTCTTCTATGGGTCTTCTTTGGGATTTTAGTTTATTAATAAGAGCATCATTATCTTTGTATCCTATGGCAAGGCCACAAAAAAGCATATCGCCATCATCTGCTGCAACAAACTCACTTACACTATCGTTTTTTAAGGACCATGCTTCTTGGGCGCAAGTATCGATTCCCTGTTCTTGAGCTAAGAGCATGAATGTCTGAAGAAACATTCCTAAATCTGACCATTGAGGAGGGCCCATCAGCTTGTCAACAAAGCAAAAAATTGCTGCTGGGGCATCAAAAAATTGAAAATTTCTAAGCACTTGATTTATCCGACCCTCCTTATCTTCACGTTTAATTCCTAGCAGCTCATACATTTGCTCTCCCAGCTCATACCTAGAAGTTCTATATGGTTCTTTAAGCTTAGGTGGGTAAATATCATAGCTAGGCGTTTCTGGTTTTATCCAAGCATCCTGGAAAGCCAGAAATTCTTTCATACTTTTTCCATTCAATACTTTGATTTTCCAAGGCTGTAAGTTGCCTCCAGAAGCGCTTCTAGAGGAGGCTATTAGCAGCTGCTTGATCATATCTGTTTCAATTGGTTTGTCCGTAAAGGCTCTAACAGAAGACCGAGATAATACGGCTTGCGAAACATCCATCTTAATTATAATCGAGACAGTAATAGCTCTATTACCATCTGATGATTTATTTTCTTCATTGCTTTGCCTGGAAGCCTTGTTGATCTCATTCTTGCTTGAGCAATCACTAATATTTTCAAGATAATCACCAGTTTGAAGGATTTAGCAGCAGCTCATCGTCGCACGAAATATCTGGAAATATAAATGGTCTATTGCGGGGATTAAATGCTTCCATGATTTCATTAAGCTGCTGATGGTTATCAATACCCACTATTACTCTATCTATTTGTGGGATTGACAAGGGGTAATGTAGGCATGTTTCCAGTGCTGATGTATCGTTGGTATCAAGCCATTCATGCCAGAACTTAAGCAACGGAGCCCATTGAGAAAACTTTTCTGGCACCGCATCCAAAGGTAATAAAAGCAACCCTTGTAAAAAAATTGATCTTGCATGTATTTCAATTCCAGCACTATTAAGTCTTTGAAGCCACCCAGAGGTTAACATTCGTCTATCAAAAACATTAAATGGTATCTGGATGATATCTACCTCAAATCTCTGAAAAACAGATGCAACTTCATCTGGCCCATAAGCAGAAACTCCAATTTTATGAACAAGCCCTTCTTGCTTAAGAGAGCTTATTGCAGATGCAAGCTTGGCTCCATTGGAACCAAATAGTTGTGAGGTATCATGAACTAATAGGCCATAGGCTGTTCTGATGTTCAATCTAGTTAAAGATGCCTGCATTTGGTCATACACCCAACTATTTATATCCTTAATTCCCAATGGAATTGGAGGTAATTTCGTCACGACTTTATATTTATTAACACCGACATTCCCCAGGCATTCCTCGCTAACACCATATGAAATTGATGTATCAAGAGTGTCTATGCCTCTAGAATTTCCAGCCTGCAGAATCAAACTAGCTTCTTTAGCATCCACTTGCCCATGTTTATTTGCCACACCATAATCTAATCCAAATTGCACTGTCCCAATGGCCAGTCTATTCATTTTTTTCTTATCTTGTTCCAGTAAAAATAACCGTTCTGCAAATTCATAATCCTCAGCAGTATCTATGTCAATTACTTTGTGACGAGGCAAGACAAACATCGTAGAGTCATTGGAAAACTCTCCTGAGCCCTCAAGAACCGCATCTGTGGTGGAGAAATAGAGCTGGCCAGCATCATGAAATGCTTCTTGACAGTCCTGAGTCCGAGTATTTATATACTCTGGAGAAAACATCTCAATTCTATTATCAGCATTCAAAAATAGCGCTCTTTGAATAGGGTATTCATACTCTCCACATGCGATTAAACTTTGAGATCCGCTATCTAAGAGTTGCTCTAGCGCTGCCTCTAGGTCTCCTGCAGTAATAAAAACTGCCGAGGGGTAAACGGTAAGGATTAAGTCTGGTTTTCCAATATTTGCAATATACCACTCTAAAGCATGCTTGATAACAGGACCAGTTCCCGTGTTGTCATCAGATAGCTCGGGGGGCCTTAAAAAAGGAGCTTTAATATTCAATGAATTTACAACCTTTTGAATTTCAAGACTATCTGTTGAGACTAAAATATCATCCACTACTCCGGATGTTTGCAGCGTCTGGATCGGCCATGCAATCATTGGTTTACCACAAAATTCTTTAATATTTTTGTTAGGTATTCTCTTGCTACCACCACGAGCAGGAAGAATTGCTAATATTTTTGGTTGTTTCATAAAAATTTACTTTAATTTCATATCTAACTAGACTATCTATAGTGTTAGAAAATTTTTGAGTATTTGCAAGCCCACCTTGCCACTTTTCTCTGGATGAAATTGACATCCGATAATATTCTCAGATTGAATGACCGCTGGAATAAAATTATCACCATACAGACACCCGGCAATTATGTTCTTTTCGTGCTCAGGTTGAGCCATAAAGGAATGCACGAAGTACAAAGCAGAGTCCTCTGTAATTCCATTCAATAAGGTTTCGTCCCAAGCAACTCCTGCATTCTCTGATCTCACGAGATTGCTCCAACCAATATGAGGAATTTTTAACTTTTGCCCATCTTTTGCCTCAGGTAAAATTGCGGTGACAGTTCCTGGAATCAAACCCAATCCATCTGATACACCAAATTCCTCACTTCGATCAAGCAACATCTGCATGCCAAGGCATATTCCTAGAAGAGGCGTTCCTTTTACTGCAACCTCCAAAAGCAAAGAAATAAATTCTCTCTTCTCTAACTCCTCCATGCCATCAGCAAAAGCGCCCACTCCTGGTAACACAAGCCGCTCAGCTTTCAATATTGTTTCCGGATCTCCAGTAACGGTGACTGAAGCATTGTTATACTCAAGACCTCTTCTTACACTTAAGAGATTACCTACACCGTAATCAATCACGGTAACTGTATTACGACTCATATCGCCTCACCTCTATTCCAGCTTGCTTTGCTTCTGCCCTAATTTCATGAATTGTTAATCTGTCATAATGCAAGATATCAGCCATTGCAATTGCATCAGCTCCACCGAGCTGAACTGCATCTCGCAGATGCTCTACGCTACCCATGCCACCGCTAGCTATCACTGGAATATTTACTGCCTGTGTAACCCTTTGGATAAGCTCAAAATCAAAACCTTTTCTTGTACCTTCTGCATCTATTGAAGTTAGTAAAATTTCTCCGGCCCCTTTTGAAACTCCTTCTTCAGCCCAATCAACGACATCTATTCCTGTTTTTTCTCTTCCAGAGTCAGTATAGACCTCCCACAAACCATCTGATTGCTTCTTTGCCTCGATGGATAAAACCATGCACTGAGAACCAAACCTTCTAGAAATCTCACTAATTAACTCAGGTCTCTGAACGGCCGCAGTATTGATTGCAACTTTATCTGCTCCAGCTCTTAACAACTCTTTTACATCATCAATATTTCTAATACCACCACCAACCGTGAGCGGAATAAAAATATTTTCCACAGTCCTAGAAACAATCTCTGGTAATTTACTTCTACCATAAAGACTTGCAACAATATCAATATATATTAATTCATCAGCTCCTTGAGCATAGTACTTGCTTGCATATTCTTGAGGATCACCGAGCACTCTTAACCCTTCTAGGTGAACCCCTTTTATAAGGTTCGGACCTTTAATATCAAGTCTTGCAATTAAGCGTACTTTTTTATAATTCATTTAATCTAGTCAAGTCTTTTCTGATCGTGCCAAACCGTGCTTTTTAAATTCCACTCATCTCCATCTTTTTCCCAAAGATGAGGAGATCGAAATTTATCAACTGTCTCGTGAAATTGCTCTTCTGTTAATGAGATGTATTCTAAAAATTCTTTGAAATATTTTTTTGGAAATTCTTCATCAAATTTTTTAACGAGCTGAGACCCCTCTTCTCTGGTGATCTTGTTGTTTCTAATTTCTTGAGCAGCGTCATATGTAGCCCTGCCAATGCCAAACTTTACAAGAGTAGTGTAGTAATGAAACATATCGATACGATCGTCGATGCTGCTATATTTTGAATAAGTGCCTTCGGTTCTCTCTGTATTAGATTGAAAACCAGTATGTTCTGTTGCGTAATAATAGCATTCTTGTGGGTCCCATTTTAAATAGTATCCAAGGTAGTGAACCTCAACATCCTTAGACTTGAGATATTCTGCGCTTGGAGGAATATAGGGAGCAAAATCAGTTAAGGTAAAATCAGTTTCATCGATTATCTCTCTAATCTTTTTACCACCCAAAACAATATCTAATGGATCACTGATAGAGAAAAACTTTGTGTCCATTGTCGGTATATAGTTGTCGTCAACATTATTACCATATTCAGCCTGATTCTCTCCATACATGACCAACTCAACACCAAATTTTGCTGCCAAGGATGGGCCAATAATTCTTTGCCCCACAATAAATGGCTGAAATGGGTGCAATAAATTTACAAATGCTTGTTGAGTTAAGTATCTGTGCAAACGACCATTGGGCGTTAACAACATATTATCCAGACCGCCTTCATGAATCCAATTTTCAAAATTTTTCCAACCGATAGCAGTGTACTTGTGAGGCGCCCATGTAACAGTCAAAGGGTTCATACCATATTTATATTTCATAATATGAGAAGTAAAAGCGCTATCTTTCCCGCCACTTCCAGGGATAATAACATCATAGTTCCCATCGCTTCTTCTATATCTATCACAGAGATCTACTAAAGCAGCTTCTCGATCCTCCCAGTTTATAGAGTCAGCTTTGGTTTCTTGGTAATGGCAGGCATCACAAACTCCATCATTATCAAAGCCTATAGTTAATTTTTTTTCACCCTTAGCGTGCTTGAATTCTACGGTGGAGCTTGGGCGCTGATTAGAAATTACACAGCGTTTACAAAAAATAACCTCTGGGGGCAGTCCAAAGAATGCATCTGACATTTTATAACTCCTTAAAAAAATACATTATACGTTTTAAAAAACTCTAGAAAAGAGTTTATTTGGCAATAAAGGTTGAGATCTCATCTGAAAATCTACCTAGGCCTTGTAAATCAATTAAGATCCACAAAGAATTTCTGTTTGGGCATTTTCCAAAGCGCTTGATCGCTAAGTATTTCATAGAATTTTTCTGCGCTATTGCCATCACCAAAGATGGTTGTTTGAGCAGACTTCTTCTTATCAACATTTTGAATTGCCTGGGAGAGTTCACTTAAGTCAAAATTAGAGTTCAGAATACTGGGTAAGGAAACTCTGTTATTTTGTCGAGTACCTAAGTTGATCGTCGGAACACCAAAGTGAGGTGCCTCTCTTACCCCAGCGCTTGAATTGCCTATCATGAAATCAGCACTCTTAAGCAGCTGCAGGAAATGTTCAAATCGCATTGAAGGAAAAACTCTAAAGTTTTTATGGTCAATTATACGATCAAATGCATTAAAAATAATCTCAGATCCGTTATCGTTGTTTGGATATATAACAACATAATTTTTATTAGATTGAAGCAAAGCATCAATCAGAACTTGTATATGATTTTTTAGGTCCTCTAGCTCTGTTGTAACTGGATGAAATATAACCACTCCATAATTATCATAGTTAATCTCATATCGCTTTTTAACCTCTGTTAACGAGGGTAAAGAGTTTGAGTTCATAACATCTATGTCAGGCGATCCAATAATATGAGTGACCTCAGATCTCTCTCCAAGCTGAATTAGTCTCTTTTGAGCTTCACTATTTGCAACAAAATGAGTATGAGATAACTTGGTAACAGCATGGCGAATGAGCTCATCTACAGTTCCTGAAACCTCTCCCCCTTCTATATGCCCCGTTAAGACATTATTTAATGCACCCACAGTTGCTCCAGCTAGAGCCTCCACTCTATCCCCATGAACAATAATCATATCTGGATCAATTTCACGGACATAATCAGATAAGCCTAAAATAGATTTCGCCAACACATGATCCATGCTGTCTGAAACGTTCTGATTAATAAATTTATGGATGTTGGGAAAATTAGCTTTTTCTACTTCTTCGCATGTATAACCATATTTCGCAAGCATGTGCATGCCTGTAACAAAGACATGTAATTCGAACTTACTATCGCCTTGAATGATCTGCATCAAAGACTTTAGCTTACCAAAGTCAGCCCGGGTACCCGTAACAAAAACAATTTTTTTTGGATGCTCCATGAATTATTTCTCTAGGTGCGTTTTGCTGATTTGCTCACCCTTCTTAATGTCTGCAAATGCGATTTTCCCTATTAAACTATCGTAATCTGCTGCTGAAAAATCTCCCTCACCAGGTCTGCGTACCCAAATATTTTGTTCGCTCAACGGTTCACCTTTTTTGATATCTTTTATGGCAACCACTGAGGCAAATGCAAAGGCGATAGTTGCTTGCTCTTCTGGGACTGCATGCTTGGCTCCACCTCTTTCCTTGAAAAGAATCTTGGAGCCATGAATTAATTCAGATAATGCAGTGGGATTCATTGAGCAAACTATATCAGGGCCCGGTCTATCAAGCGAGTCTGTGAAATGTCTCTCAAGAATTGAAGCCCCTAATGCAACAGCGCCAAAACAAGCTAAGTTATTGGTTGTATGATCAGAGAGACCCACAACTGCATCTGGAAATTCAGATTGCAATACATTCATTGCTCCTAGACGAACTAATTCTGGAGGTGTGGGATAGATATTAGTGGTATGCAGAAGCGCGAAGGGAATCTTAAATTCACGCAATATATCAACTGCAGGTCTTATTGACTCAATAGAGTTCATTCCTGTGCTTAAAATAATTGGCTTACCAGATTTTGCAATATGTCTAATTAATGGATAGTTATTACATTCTCCAGAACCAATTTTATATGCAGGCACATTGAATCTCTCTAATCGCTCTGCAGCAGCTCTAGAAAATGGAGTGCTAATAAAGATACAATTTTTTGATTGAATATGCTTCATTAAAGAAAATTCTTCATCTTCATCAAGAGCACATCTAGCCATAATTTCATATATTGATACGTCTGCATTGCCAGGAATAACCTGTTTAGCTTCATTAGACATCTCATCTTCTACAATATGAGTCTGATGTTTGATTATTTCAGCGCCAGCCTCAATTGCCGCGTCTGCCATTGATATGGCTAAATCTAAGCTACCCTCATGATTAATTCCCATCTCAGCTATTACAATGGGAGGGTAATTATCACCGATCAATCTGTCATTAATTTTTATTTCAGGCATTTTTTACTCTCAGTAAATTTTTAACTCTCAGTAAGTCTTCTTGCTCATAAGTAATCAATAATATCATCTCAGGCATTATAAAAGGGATACTACCATTAGATAAAAAACCTTTTCTTTAAATAAACTCTTGAATCAAAAAAATTGGTGCCTAGTCTCACTACCTGAACGAATAATGACCTTCATTTAGTGCGTCTGATCTTGTGGAGACATTATTTATAATAACAAAATACAATACAACTTTATAGCTTAGATTGATAACACAATATAGGTTTGAGGATTACCTGGAGAGAATCTTTCTTTTATTTTTGATATGCGAAATATGAGCTATATGAATCAAAGTAGATAAATATTTACTCGCGCTTTAGATTCTTTCATTATACTTTTAGCATGAGCTTTATAACACATCAAAGCGTGATCTTGATTGCCATAAGTTATAGAGGAATATCTGATTGTACTGACGATCCAGACTTCAGGATTCCTAGCAATGCTAACAATATGTCCATCTCAATAGACACTAGTCTAAACATAATGTTTTCTATTAACTTTTTTACATAGAATATCCGTATGATCTATGTATTTAAAAGCCTCATATTTCAAAAGGAGATTCAAAATGCCATTCCTTAAAACTCTAGTTTTTTTACTATCCAGTCTCCTAGCCTACATATTTATTGTGTACGATAAAATTTTAAATAGTGTATTGCCTGCATCATCAAAAGGCATCGCACGGCAACCCTTCCTTAATTATATAGAGAATGATGTTAAGCAAATTTGCTATCAAAATGCTAGTCAACTGACGAGATTCTGGCTTTATACGCCGAATCTTACTTGCAATATGCGGTACGATACATTTGCAGCAAAAGAACCGGAAATGTTTGAATGGATTAATGAATACGGAGGCGATGGCTCTTTCTATGACATTGGTGCAAACATAGGCTTATATTCTCTTTACTATGCAAAAAATCACAAAGGTAATGTTTTTAGTTTTGAGCCCTCTGTCTTCAACCTCAAGCAATTAGCCAAAAATGTGAGCATAAACGCTATGAATGAAAAAATAACCATTATTTCTAATCCACTTACCAATAAAACGGGCATAGCTGGTTTCGTGAATGGTAGTGATACCGAAGGAGGAGCGATGGGCGCATTTGGCGTTGATTTTGGATGGGATGGCAAGGCAATTGATAGTCAATTTAAATATAGCCTTTTAGGCTTCTCTTTAGATGATCTGATAGAAAAAAATATAATCACTGAAACCCCGAGTCTCATAAAAATTGATGTTGATGGTATTGAGCATCTTATTTTAAAAGGCGCGCTAAAAACTTTAGAGAGTCAAACTCTCAAATCTATTTATGTTGAAGTTAACGAAGACTTTCATGAGCACTCAGATAGAATTAAAGCAATACTTGAAGGTGCTGGCTTCAGATTAAAAGAAAAGCGGAGATCAGATCTAGTAGAAGATACCATTTCTAATTGGGGTAATGTCTACAACCAAATTTGGATTCGATAGCAACTAGTACATCTTTAGTGTCTTTAAATTATGCACGATTAGGATTACAGAGTTACAATATAGTGATAGTGAATTTAATGAAATCTTGTTAAAAGTTAGAGACTAAAAATGCAAGCTAATAGGAACGAACGTGCCAATGCACTAAAAGAAATAAATCGTTTGGCTTTACTGCTGGGATGCTGAAAGGTGTTGGCTAAAGGTAGAAAATAAAAAATCTTAATCAGAAGTACGAAACAGTGAGATCTGTGTTATGAATACTGATGGAAAGCAAAGTTTAGTTTTAATTCAATCAAGACTGAGTTCCAGGAGACTTCCTGGTAAAGCGTTATTACCAATTGCAGGTTTGCCTATGGTCGTATTAGCTGCAAAAAGAGCTGCTAATACAGGTCGAAATGTTAAAATACTTACATCAAATGACCAAAGTGATGATGCTATATGTGAAGTATTAGATGAGCATGATGTAGCTTATTTTCGGGGGAGCCTTAATAATGTACTCGAGCGTTTCAATGACGCATTGGTAAATTTAAGTGACGACACTAAAGTATTCCGACTCACGGCTGATAATGTACTTCCTGATGGGGTCTTTCTGGATGAGATGGAAGCAGCATTTGATGCGGATTGTGCGGATATTATTCGATGTGATTCAGAGAAATCCAATATGCCATATGGTGTATCCGCAGAACTTACGACTGTAGGCTGTATTCGAAAAGCGTTCCAAAATTCATCTGCTCCTTATGATATAGAGCACGTTACTCCTTATATATACAGAAACGGAATCAGTAATTACTTCGTGTCAAGTATTACTATGGGGTATAGAAACTTACGCGTCACTATAGATACGTTTGAAGACTACCTCTCCGTTAAAAGTTTATTTATTGGTGAAAGTAGCCCAACTAAAGCTGGAATTAACTCGCTAATTAGTAACTTTCAAAGAATGAAATATCGACCTTATTTCGAACCAAGCTCAAAACCTATGACATTTGATGGTGTTAAATTTGGTTTGGAATATGGGGCAACTAATACGGTTGGAAAAATTTCTGAAATTGAGTCAATTCAGATAATAAGGCAAGTAATAACTGAGGGTATTGAGTACATTGATACAGCAGCAACTTACGGTCAAAGTGAGAAAGTTATAGGTAAGGCACTGAGAGATGGTTGGTCACATAGAGTTAAAGTTATTACCAAATTGCTTCCCTTTGACGATGAGGCTTTCAAAGCATCTAAAGATTCTAGCTTACCCTTAAGAGTTAGAAATTCAATTTTGCAATCTTGCGTCAACTTAGGTGTTGAGCGTATTCATACTTTAATGATGCATCGTGCTATGCATTTGAAGAATAATATTATTCTTAGCGAACTAAAGTTAATTAGGGAAGAAGGCTTAATTAAAAATATTGGAGTGTCGGTCCAGAGTCCAGAAGAGCTTGGTTTTGTTCTTCGTGATATTGATGTCTCAATCATTCAGATGCCTTACAATATTCTTGACAATAGATGGGATTCAATGATTGATGAGATTAAGAAAGCACGTGACGATCGCGGTTTGGTGGTTCATGCAAGAAGTGCGTTGCTACAAGGGCTGCTTTGTTCAGATGATCACAGCAAGTGGGTTTCTGCTGGAATAGATAATTCGAGTGAGATTGTTAGTTGGTTAAATACACAGTTTAAACAACATGAAAAAATGTCTATCTCCGACTTGTGTATTGGATATGTGAACTCACAAGATTGGATTGACTCGGTCGTTGTAGGCGCTGAGTCAGTGGAAAACTTGTTTTCAAATCTTCAGTCTATATCGATGCCTTTAATGAGATCTGAAGCATTAAGTGAATTGGCTGTTACAAGGCCTAATTTGAACTCAGAATCCTTAAACCCTTATAATTGGAAAATAAATGTTTAACCTATCTAATAAAACCATTCTTATAACTGGTGCAACTGGTTATCTTGGGCGTGAAATTGCTCATGGTCTTTCTAGAATGGGGGCTACAATTCATATCAACTCAAGAAAGATAGATGAGTGCATGAAGTTAGTAGAAGATATTAAGTCAAGTGGGTTTAACGCTATACCCGCTTCTTTCGATGTCACCGTTGAAGAAGAAGTTAAAACATATGCTAATTCAATTGATCAGCTAGACGTTCTCATTAATAATTCGTATTCAGGAGTTAGCGGCACAATACTTAGCTCTGCGAGTGAAGATTATATTAATAGTTATAATTCATCCGTTGTCGCTAGCGCTAGTTTAATCAAGGCACTTGAGCCTAAATTGAGTGAAGCGGCTATGCATAATGGTTATGCATCTATAATCAATATTGCATCAATGTATGGCATGGTTTCGCCAGATGCTAGAATATATGACACACAAGAAGGCGCTAATCCACCATTTTATGGAGCGGCTAAGGCAGCGTTAATCCAGTTTACTAAATACGCGGCGTGTGAGTTTGCGAAAAAAAATATTCGGGTTAATTGTATTTCACCTGGCCCGTTTCCATCGGTGAAGGCTCAAACTGAATTACCTAATATGATTAATCACATTGTTTCAAAAGTTCCGATGGGTAGGATTGGTATGCCCTCAGAATTGATAGGGCCAATCGCATTTTTAGCATCTGACGCATCATCTTTTGTGACCGGGGTTAATATTCCTGTTGATGGAGGATGGACTTCTTGGTAGGCCGTAACGAACATCATTTAAGATATTTTTCTCTCTATACAAACTTGATGCAACTTAGAATGTAATTAAAATCAAGCTTCTTCACTGGAAGTCCTATATCTTTTATAAAATCATACTAGTATATGAATATATGCTATGACGAAATGTTTATGCTCGATTGCGAACTCTTTAAATTTTATTGGGGGTAAATGGAAAGAGATCTTCTGATTCATCGCAAGATTTTTACAGTGTACCTCTTAAAGTTGAATGCTCCCCAAACTGAATTTAGCGAATTATTAATACCAATTTTAAATTCTTTGTATAAATGGGGCGTGTCACGCGAAGAGCTAATAGAAGCTATATCTAAAGATAAGCTGCTGGATACAGCTTAGTCGCATCACCTTAAAAAGCCCTTATCGAATAACATGCAAGCGCCAGCTTTCCCCTAAAAGTGAAAAGCACCGATTAAAGTAGGAGTGGATCCGCTTCACAGTAGCTTCTCTTCTCTGTACTTTAGAAAATGAAAATTCAAAATCTCTGAAATGGTTCTTTATATCTTTGGGAAGCAACCCTAAAACAACTTCAATTAAATCGAATCTTTTATATATCATCAATATTGTGATGTAGGTTGCCCAAGTATCAACATCCAAATTGCTCTTACAGAGAGCCTCTGGCGATTTCAAGAAAAGTGCGTCCCCAAACATGCATTGCCCATGTGCATTGTGTGCGCTCCTCTCCCATCTATATAAACTAACAAAATCGAAAAAATCAAATCCATTCTTTGATAATGTCTTACAAATATCTCCGAAAAGAGGCTGTTCCTTATACAATTCTGTAAACTCAACCTCTACTTCAAGCCCTAAAACAGAGTTAAGCATCGATGAAGCACCCTTGAGGACATCGTTTTCAGCACCTTGTATATCAATTTTCAAAAACTCTATTTTTGGTAAATTAAGAGAATCTAATGAAACACAATCTATAGCAGCAGTTTCTACCACATCAAATCTTTTTGAATCTGGAAATTTGTTCAAGATTTCAGAGTTTGGTTCATAAAGCGATGAGACTTGAGGTTTTTTACATAAGTGCAAACTTAACGTTTTTTCTGAATCTGATAATGCATAAGGAAGGATTTGATAGCTCTTAAAATCTGCATTTTTATTCGTAATAGTTTCTATGGAACGCTTATCTGGCTCAAAACCTATATAGTTAAGATTTTTACTAAATGGCTTCCATCTTGGCTCAATTTCGCCAGCCGCACCAATGTCTCCAATAGTTACTTCACCTTTATTTGGCAATTGACTTATGGCTATTAGTGAAGGACGCTCAAACCAGTGCCTTATTTTTTTGGTGATTTGAAGTTTTTTATACATAGTTCTAATCATTTTTTTGCTTCTACCTTTTGTTATCTGAGATTGGATCGTTTCTATTTCAACTTTAAGTTTACCTTAAGACTTGATAGCGTATCTCCGCTTAGCTTATTCAGCAGATAGGATTTTATCTGAAAACTATAAGTTTGAGAAGCGCGTTTTTTCAAGGTCTGCCAGAGCCTTTTTGAGATAACTACTTGCTCTTAAATTATTCTAGCTCAATAGTAGCAGTTTCTGAAACCCTTATGATTGAAGTTTGATAATTAAATGGGTTAAAGTAAATATTTACAGGAAAAACAAAATAGGAGAATTTATGATGAATATAGAAGAATTTATAGAAAATAAAATAAATGCTTACGCACAAGATATTATAGATAAGAGCGATAAATATGATCAACTGTCTTTGGGAGAGATTGGTTTTTATATAAGTTTAAGAAGTGTTTTAAAAGGCAATGCAACAAAGCAGGATATTGGCTTAATGGATGCGGTAAACGATACACTTCAAGCCTTAGATATTATCAAATCAAATGAAACATTTTATAAGAAATAAACGACTTTTCACTCCCACTCAATAGTGGCTGGGGGTTTGCTAGAAATATCATAAACAACCCTGCTAATCTCTTCTATTTCATTAACAATTCTATTTGAGACATGGCCAAGAAATTCATATGGAAGTTTTGCCCAAGTAGCAGTCATGAAATCTACAGTCTCAACTGCTCTAATTGCAATTACGTCTGCATATCTCCTTTTATCTCCAACAACTCCAACAGATTTGACTGGTAGATAGGCGCAGAACGCTTGGCTTACTTGATGGTATAAATTAGCTTTAATCAGCTCCTCAATAAATATGGCATCTGCATTTTGCAGTGTGGTAACTTTTTCTGGAGTAATTTCTCCTAAAATTCTTACCCCCAACCCTGGTCCTGGAAAAGGATGGCGATTTAACATCTCAAGAGGAAGACCTAATTCAGCTCCCATTTTCCTAACCTCGTCTTTAAAGAGATCTCTTAGAGGTTCAACTAGCTCCATTTTCATGTCATCGGGCAGACCGCCAACATTGTGATGAGATTTAATAACCCTTGCCTCCTTTGATTCTGATTCAGAGGACTCAATAACATCTGGATAAATGGTTCCTTGAGCAAAAAAGTTGATATCATCTTTTAATTTAGCGGACTCATTATCAAAAATATCAATAAAGGTCCTGCCAATGACTTTGCGCTTTTGCTCTGGATCTGACACTCCCTTTAAATGTCGGTGAAAGATTTTCTTAGCATCGACAACTAATAAATTTAGATCCATCTTCTCCCTAAATAGATCCTCTACTTCTTCAGCCTCATTTTTACGAAGCAATCCATTATCAACAAACATACATATTAAATTTTTTCCAATAGCTCTATCTAGCAACATTGCCGTTACAGAGGAATCAACGCCCCCAGATAAGCCAAGCAGTACTTTTTTATCCCTTACTCTTTCTTTAATATCAAGAATGCGTTGCTCAATTAGATTTTCCATCTTCCATTGGGCTCGACAGTTGCAGATCTTAAATACAAAGTTTTCTAAGACAACGCTGCCCTTTTTGGTATGAGTAACTTCTGGATGAAATTGAAGAGCATATATAGGTTTTTCAGAGTGTGCCATAGCAGCAATTGGAGCTGATGGAGTTGAGGCAATGAGGTTAAATTGATCTGGTAATGTCGAGACATGATCACCATGACTCATCCAAACATCTATTGAGGATTCAGCATCAAAGCCATCAAATAGAATGCAGGATGTTTCTATGGTTACGGACGCATGCCCAAACTCTTTTGTTTTAGAGGCAGTCACTTGCCCTCCAAATTGCTCAGCTAAAGTTTGCATCCCATAGCAGATACCCAGAATAGGAATATCTAAATCAAAAATAATCTCAGGAATTCTAGGTGTATTGTTATTTGTTACAGATTCTGGTCCACCAGACAGAATAATCCCAGTAGGATTAATCTCAGCTATTCTCTCTTTTGAAATATCCCAGGGTAAAATAATAGAGAAAACATCAAGCTCTCTAATTCTTCTTGCAATAAGTTGAGTATATTGGGAGCCAAAATCTAAGACCAAAATTGTATCGATATTTTTTTTATTCAAAGCTAATTGATCATAATTTGTCATAGTCAGTAATTAACTTCTTTGATAGTTAGGCGCTTCTTTGGTAATCATCACATCATGCACATGACTTTCCATCATGCCAGCATTCGTGATTTCAACGAATTGAGTATCTGTTTGCATTTGAGGGATAGTCTTACATCCAACATACCCCATGCTTTGTCTAATGCCGCCGGTCAGCTGATCAATAACACTAACAACCCACCCTTTGAAAGGTACTCGCCCTTCAACACCTTCTGGAACCATTTTTGCTTTTTCGACCCCATCTTGAGAATATCGATTAACATCATTTCGTTCTGACATGGCGCCCAAAGATCCCATGCCGCGATATGTCTTAAAGCTTCTGCCTTGATAGAGCTCAACTTCTCCAGGGGCTTCTTCTGTACCGGCAAAGATTCCTCCCAACATAACCGCATCAGCTCCTGCTGCGAGAGCTTTAGAAACATCTCCAGAGAATCTGATCCCTCCATCTGCAATCAGTGGAATGTCGTTAGATTTAAATTTCTCTTTAATTGAAAGAATAGCTGTAATTTGAGGCACTCCCATCCCAGCAATGATTCTTGTTGTGCATATAGATCCTGGACCCATTCCAATTTTAATTGCATCAGCGCCTGCATCTCTAAGAGCCATAGCTCCTTCAGGGGTGGCCACATTCCCCCCCATAACATCAATATCTTTAAATTCTTTTTTAATGAGTTTGATTGTTTCCACAACATTTTTTGAATGGCCATGAGCGCTATCCACAACAAATAAGTCAACTCCTGCTATTGATAATGCTTTAGCTCTGTTAAGAGTATCTTCTCCAGTGCCAAGCGCTGCTCCAACTCGTAATTGACCCCTTGAATCCTTGGTTGCAAATGGGTGTTCAGCAGATTTTTCAATATCCTTCATGGTTACAAGACCTGTTAAAGAGCCAATAGAGTCTATAACAAGGATTTTTTCAATTCTATTGGTATACATCAACTTCTTCACATCTTCTTGATCGGTACCTTCTATGACTGTGATTAATTTATCTTTTGGAGTCATGATTGAGGACACTGGATCCAATGGGTTATCTGCATATCTAAAATCTCTGCTTGTAACAATACCCATTAATTCACCATCATCAACGACTGGCATTCCAGAGATACTCAATTCATTTGTTAATTGCATTAACTCTTCGATGGTTTTAGTTGACTTGATGGTTGTTGGGTCTCGAACGACGCCACTCTCATACTTTTTAACAGCTTTAACTAACTTTGCCTGCTCTTCAATGGAATTGTTCTTGTGAATGATTCCTATGCCACCATTCTCAGCTAGTGCTATAGCCATTCTGGCTTCAGTCACAGTATCCATTGCAGCTGATACCAAAGGTATCTTTAGAGTAATATTCCGGGAGATTCTAGTTGCAAGATCTGCTTCAGCAGGCAAGAAATCTGTATAACGGGGGAGAAGCAAGACGTCATCAAACGTTAATGCTTTTAATTTGATCTTTTCCATAACAGATTATAGCCTAAGCTGAAATTGAAAAAAAGATATTTTATGGCATACCTATGAGCTTATGCTGTTGAATGCTCAGTTTCCACTCAGGATGCTCTAAACAATATTGAATAGTCTTAGTGGTATTTTCTTTTCCATCAATGCCATCCATTGGTTGAAGGTATAGATGATCAAAATCTAAATCTAAAAAATAATTTAAGTTCTGGCCTTCTTGAGGAAAAACAGTCTTTAATTCATTTCCATGCTTTACAACTAACTCAGATCCATGTTTTGGAGACACGCAAACCCAATCAATATTAAAATCTATAGGAATTGTTCCATTTGTTTCTATTGCTGTTTCAAAAGCATTATTTTTACATTCTTCAATCAGCTCCTCATCTAGTTGGAGCATTGGCTCACCGCCTGTAAATACAATAAGCTTATTCTCTAGTTCTCCCCATAAAGTATTGAGTTTTAATACGAGCTCTTTGGCGGAATAGGTTCCACCATTAACACCGTTAGTGCCTACAAAATCTGTGTCACAAAATTTACACACAGCACTTGCCCGATGCTTTTCTTTGCCAGACCAAAGATTACAGCCTGAAAACCTAACAAATACTGCGGTTCTCCCAGCTTGCGCGCCCTCTCCTTGAATTGTTTTGTAAATCTCTTTAATTGTGTACATTAATTTTTATAAAGAATTGGGTCGATAGAATTATTAAGAGCAAAAGCTTCTAGTCTTTCATTGCAGGATCCACATTGCCCGCATGCTAGATCTTTTCCTTCATAGCACGTCCATGTTTTGGAGTAGTCAACCCCAAGCTCTATGCCTTTTTTGATAATCTCTGCCTTTGTAAAATTTAAAAAAGGTGCTTCTACACTAATAGGGAATGTATGGCATGTTTGTGCAACTGCATTCATTGCAGATAAAAATTCAGGCCTACAATCTGGGTAGATAAAGTGATCGCCAGCATGAGCTCCATACCAGACTCTATCTATAT
>Ga0209709_10001673_pt1 | contig 20175 bp, 21 predicted proteins | sample ArcticOcean_MG_C_2_FD_187435 | JGI IMG/M metagenome (GOLD analysis project Ga0209709, IMG submission 187435) | Marine microbial communities from western Arctic Ocean - ArcticOcean_MG_CB4_136 (SPAdes) (version 2) | ecosystem: Environmental > Aquatic > Marine > Oceanic | place: Arctic Ocean...
ACCGCCCAAGCATGTACCGATGTTGACGTTCCGTACCATGGCTGTACCGCCCAAGCATGTACCGATGTTGACGTTCCGTACCATGGCTGTACCGCCCAAGCATGTACCGGCGTCAACACTCCGTACGCCGGATGTACCACTCCAACATGTACCGATGTTGACGTTCCGTACCATGGCTGTACCATTGTCAACTGTACCGCTGCCAACACTCCATACCCTGGCTGTACCGCCCAAGCATGTACCGGCGTCAACACTCCGTACGCCGGATGTATTGCTGTAACTCAAAGCCAAGAAGCCGTGACTGTCGTCGCTGGAAGCGAAGAAACGCAACCTGTAGCTGAACAAAGTACTGAAACTCAAAGCCAAGACGGATTGGGTACAGCAACGATTGTATTCATTGTGCTGGGCGTATTGTTAGTGGGGTTACTTGTCATAGTAATTTTGAAGGTCCGCAAAAAAAATAGAAAAAAAGGCGATAAATACTACACCATCATAGAAGACCAAGATGTAGAACAACAAATTAATACATTAAAATTTTAAATTATAATTGCCGTCGAAGACCCAACCGAGGTCGAAGAAGCTGCTTCAGAGATTTAATGGCAATGGTCGCGACCTGGTTAATATTGGTATTGTACCAAATATGTTTTGGTACCATTGCCCAAGCATCGCAAGTACAGAGGAAACTAAAATGACATAAAATATAAAGTATGCAAGGGGCATGTTTGAATGGAAAAAATACTATTTATACTATTCTTTAATAAAATTTCCCACCGATTTTTTATACAATACATGTACTGTTCCATTTTTGTCTCGCACAGAGTAGGCATTGTACTTGTTGTCAATGCATTCTCCCGTCACCGTGCAGTTGAAAGTATAAAAACCTCCCACGGATGCTTGTGCGGGTACAACTCTCTCATGAACGAGTTCAATAGGTTTGGCCGTGTTTAGTGAAAAATCTGCAAAAGTGCCTCCTGACATTGAGTCAATGTCATTGCCATTTGCATCACGCAGAAGTTGACCCTCTTGTTGAAAATGAAAACAATTGTTGTCAGAAATCCACCCCATGTTAAGCAATTCTGTCACTAGGCCTTGCATTGAACTGCAGTCGACAATTGTCTGCATGTCGTTCCATTTGACATTGATAGGTATCGGTGGGTTATCATAAATCCATTGTTGTAAAAATGGAATACATTCTGCCGAGGGTGCAACCCGATGTTGTTTGAGTTTTTGAAACCACTCTTGCACACAAGTGTCCGCTTTTTGAAATTTTCGGACAGTCGATTTTAAAGTGGTCATTAAAACACGAGCAATGGAACTCGATAAAAACCTCGGTGGTGGTGGTGTTTGAGACCAAGTATTGTGCATGATGGTGTATTCGACAAATGGTGAACTGCCCACGGCGACAACGGCGACAACTTGGCGAGTGTCGTGCAAATTGGATGAACAGTATATGTTGTTGTCCTTTCTACGTTGGAAAAGAGATTGTGCAGGAATGGAAATGGTAGATGTCCCCGGCAAAGAATCAAGCAGGGCATATGTTCCTTGTGAATGTTTAATGGCTACATAATGTTTCATGTCACCGGTTCCTAGAGCCACGACATAGCCCACAAAATGTGGATTCATTGCCAGTATGGGTTCAAAATATTCCGAATTGAATTTATCGATGTCGACTCTTTGAATATGTTTGCCTTTGTCTGTGAGAATGGCCTGCAAAACTTCGATGGAATAGTAACCCAGTTTTGGGTCGTACATGGCAATTCCGTTAGAGATTGATTCGAGTTCTTTGGATTTCTGGTCAATTTCTGTCCGAGTGACAATGTGCTTGGTGTACAAATTTTGAAGACATCTCATTCCACAAGTCAAATCAAATCCCTGGCGCACAACTTGCTTTTCGTTTCGTCGCTGGGGATATGTTTGAATGGTTTCTTCCTCGTGGCATTCCGTGTGGCTTGACGCAGTTTCGTTTGACGCCGTGGGCCTAGTCGTGTTTCGTACATTTCTATTTTTTTTTTCCCGAAGCCGCCGCAAATGTTCTTGGAATATTTTCTGAGAATCCCCTGAATTGAACATTTTGAACGAGACAACCTGTGCTTTTATACGTCCCATTTATAAGAGGTCATTCCCACGCCAACCGTTCTTTGTTGTAAAGTTTGGGGAGGGTCAAACATTGTTCGACAGAGACGGCCAAAATCCATAGAACCGTACAAAATTCCTTTATAATCCTTGCGCAAAAACAAACACCATAACTGAAAAGCTTCAGCAAAAGTACCAGTCGGTACCAGATGAATAAGACCTTTGTACATCACGTCGTAGCGCTTGCGTCGTTCAATGACGATTGGTACTACCATATGGCTTAATTTCGTACGATGTGTCCATGATTTTTCTTCGGAACAGTAAAAAAAATTACGAAAAGAGACCGAATACGTCGACATAAAATACGCGTGCACCATTTGCAAATGCAACCCCTCAATGACAAATGAATTCGTGTGCAATTTGGGAGGTTTGCCGTAAGCAATGATGTTATTAAGTTTGTCCATGATGGCCATGGGATGGTTCTCGGCCACGGATTGGTAGTCAGAGACCCGAGAACCACGGGCGTTGTAGGATGCACGAGGTCCGTCCGACAACCTCTTCAAATTTTCCCAAGTGACATCCGCTATTCGGTCACGGAATTTACGAATGGATAGATGGCGGTTTTCACGCTCTAAAAAACTCAACCACTGAGTGTCTGGCATTTCTGACACTGACGGGACAGTGTCCCACATTGTATACTGAGCAAACGAACGTCGAATGGAGACAAAACGCACATACAACTGGTACACAAGGGCTGGATGTATTTGAAATTTGTCGTCTCCGATTTTAATTCGATGCTTTCGAATGTCAAAATGAGAGGCAGGAGCAGTGTGTGTCATAAACCAAGCACTTCGGAACTCCAAAGCATCCAAATATATCAACACATGCTGATTGAGACTCTCAAATTTGGTCCATTGTAACTCAAACACGTCCAACGCGTTCAACAAATCAGAAATGGTATATTTGGAAATGTCGTACGAAATATGACTGCGGAGATGGTGCCGTTTCATCCACATTCGGGTGGCTTCCGGTATTACTGTACATCCCGGACTGGAAGAAAGCCAACGACACAACGATATGCAGACGTAGACAAACATACCTTCACACCAACCCTTCAACTGGCCAGGTATTCTATCAAACAGAGCGTCCCACTCTTCAAAAGCATATTTTTCAAGTTTTTTAGCCAGCCGCATGAAGGGAATGTCGTCGTTTTCGTCAATCACCATCGAACCTTCGGCATGAGACAATAAAATATCATAAGTGTCCAACAAATACAAAAATAAATCGGCCTTTGCAACAGGTGGTGCTAAAGAATAGTTGACACATTCGACCAAAGTATGGCATCGGAAAATACTTTTGTAATTAGATTGATACATTTATTTAAACAAGTTACTTTAAATAGTGCAACCATATCACTCTTTGGTTCACCAAAAACAAGCAAACAAATCCACTCGTGGTTGAGCAAAAGGATGAAACATTACATGGATATCACTTGTTGAATGCTCGGGGCACAATATCTCTGAATTACAAGTTGAGCTATTCGGTCACCCTTTTTTATTTTAAATTTAGAATTGCCATGCTTGAACATCTTGACCTTGATATCACCAGTATGGTTCTCATCGATGATTGCACCAAAAACAATCACGTTGTGGTCAAAAGCAAGAGAAGACAATCCTTCGATTTTACCATAATGCCCCATTGGTATTTGAACAGAGACTCCAGTACTGACCGCAATATGCGATGTAGTGGAATAACCAGGGGGCGGATTGAAATGACCATCTTCTGCGGCAAACAAATCGTAGCCAGCTGCACCCATGGACGAACGCACTAGCCTACCAGCCACCAACATCTTGGGAGCAGACCAGGGACTGTACGGTTGAAAATGGCCCAGACCATGGTTCAATGGTGTTTTTTTTCGAACAATTGGAGAAATGACTGGCTTCATGTGTACAGGCGAATACTCCGGGTCGTTTTGGGGATTGAGCATTCTTTGCTTTGACTAAATAACTTTTAAAGTGGTATAAATAATATGAATAAAATATGTGGAATTTGCATACAGTAGTGGTTGTGTTTTTACAGTATAAATTGGAAGGTCGATAAAACAAATATGTCACGTCTAAACAAATCAATTACACCAACCATGGTTGAACCAGAAGAATTTAATGAACCCTCTAAAATTGAAGAATATGTACCACAACACCCCATGCTTGCGTTTCATGCGGAACAACAGGCCCAAGAAACCACCGACCATCTAGAAAATTACATTGAAGTGCAGCCGTTTGCTCCAAAGGAATAAAACAACAATAAAATATAAAACAAATTCTATTTACAAATTCTATTTACAGACTATACCATAAAATATAAACACAAAACAAAAAAGTGGCAACAGCATGAACAAAATGTTTAATATTTTAAAGGGCAACCAAGTGACTGTGCGGCAACATCGAAAACATCCCGAGGTCTGAGTTTTGTCGTTGACCAACAACACATTTTCACGATAAGTGACAAACATATTGTCGTAGATATCTGCTGCAACATCCGGCAACAGTGCGAAATACAATCTTTCAAACTCATTGTCCATGTCCATCAAAAATTCCATCGCCAATGTATTGAAAAACATATTTAGAAAATCCGGTTCCGAAAATATCACCCACAAATTGGTATTGTACACCAACAAATTAAACCCAAATTCTTGAAAGGTATCCATCATCACTATGTAACTGGTCGACGATATCATTTTACGACGATGGGTACGGTCCACAATGCTGTCCCATAAAAAGAACGACTTGATGAAATAAAACATGGCCACCGCCGCCATCATCAATTTCTCTTCGACATTGGCCACGTTTGGACAAACACCACTGTCGTAAGTTTTAATTTGATGACGAACAATGGCAATGTACATTATCCACTGTGTCAAAAAGACCAACACTGGCAACGCCAATACCAGACTAAATATATGGGAACAAAAAACAGTGTTGCGTTTCTTTAACACTTTGTTTTGTGAACCTGTTTGGAGCTGGTAGGCAAATAAACTAAACATGCCGAATTTCGGGTCGGAAATGACCTCGTTCATCTTTTCTTCGACCGTCATCAAATCTTTCTCGACATTGGCACTGACTGGTGTGTCACAATCCGGTAACACTTTATTGTCTGTATTGTGGCCCATAAATGAATCTCCAGTCAATGTTTCTTGTATGTGGGCTTGGAAAAAACTATACGTCGACATTTCATATATTTGCAGGAGTTAAATAGTGCTATTTGTTTGTCTGAGAGGGGGCAGTGGTTCGTGGACTCGTCCTGAACCACCCATCCGTTTTCTCCCCATCGTCCATCGTCCATCGTCCCACGATGATTGCAGAAGACTACGACCTCCCCATTGGTAGCCCTGGTCGTTATTCTTCAATACGTGGTATCAAGGGGAGTGAACCATGTTTGATTTCGTACCATTGGAAATTTGACAAAGCCGACAACTATGGCTTGCGACAGGTCTACTACGGCCATATCATCTCTCACAAAAATGGTCAGGTTAGTATCGTTCGACCATCACCAAAATGGTCGAAACTTCTGTCCAAAGATGTCATGCATGGATGGGAAGATGCCACGACAAGATACACCATGTCCAGTAACTACATACTCCGAAGTTATGATTACAACATGCCCAAATCCAAACTTCGAGATTTACGCAAAGCGGTTAATCCATCCGTGCAACACCATCTGCCAGTGCCGCAATCCCAAGAACCAATAACATGGATGACTACCGCATCGTGTTTGAACATTCGTGATACTGTCAGAACACACACCTCCTACAGTCGCATTTACGGTGCTGTTTTATTTTTTATTGTAGGCATGTACACAGCAGGCTGCAACGTGTCCGCGATGCCTGTGTTTTTGTTACCGTGTGTGTTGGTCATAGCAATGTTATTGCGGGTTCAACGACAGTGTGTTTATATTTGCAACGACGACGGTAAATTTGTGCCTTGGTTCGAAAAGAAACAAAGCAATATACCAAAAGCAGGAAGTGGATTGTTTGCAGCGACGGATTTTAAACTGGACCAAGTCATTTCCAAATATCTTGGCGAACGCACAACAAATGTAGAAAAAAAGAACCGATGGTTGGAACATCCGACAAGGAAACAGTATATTTATCAAATTGGAAACATATGGGTGGCACCACGGATAGTGTGTGAACCCAACCAGTTGGAAGATTTATTATTTGCACATTATATGAATCATTCAGATTCTCCAAATTGTCAGGTGGATGGAAACACAGGATGCGTCCATACCATGTACTCAATTGAAACCGGTGAAGAGTTAACCATCAATTACAATAATTCATCTTCTAAAGAATATTAAATTCATTTAAGGCTAATCATTCTCAAGAGTTGAAACAGTTTAAAACTACTTGTCTTGCATTGTTCCAACTCCGATAATACCACGGTATTTTCCATTTCCTTTTGACGGGTCGCCATCTCACGTCGTATTTGTGCCTGTTTTGAACCACGGGCAGTCCATTGACAAGAAAAATAGGCCAAATATTCCGAATCGTCGACATCGGTTGACCAACCACTGTTGTGGCTGTAGGTGTACAACATCTGCCAATCTTTTGCTTTAATCATAGTATTCAAATCAATTTTGTATTTTTCCAGACGAGTCCTTACAACGATTTCTTCCACCTCGTCTCCCCGCATTTTTTTCAACAGATACCCTTTGCGCAGTATCTTCAAGATGTGTTTTCGAATGGTTGGTTCGTTGTAGATAGAGGCAGCCCATTGGACATGTTGTTTCAATTTGTCAATTTCTTCTTGCGTGGACAACTGTTTAATCCAGAGTGTATTAAACAGTACTCGGTCATTGAGCAGTCGTTGCTCATGGGCTGCTTCTTGATGTTTGCCAGCTTGCTTTAACTTTGCGATAATGCTGTTCAATTCTTGAACATATTGTTTGTGTTTGATCCAAATATCGTTGGGCAACAGCTTAAGACGAGATTTGACTGCCAACATCTGTTTTGATTGCACATCATGCTGTTTCAATTGGACGACCAGCAGTTGTTCCAATCGTTCTAGGCAATTTAATTTAGAGTTAGATTCAGACACCTTTTGTTTGATGTAGGCATCGTCGTCGGGTCTCTGACGTTTTTCCAAAACAGTGCGATAGTTGGCTCTTTTCAACTGCTGTGTATATTTTTGAATATTGTATGACATGTGTTCCTTGAGAGCAGATATTTTTGCGGTGTGACTGCTGGGTGTCTTGCAATTTTCAATCTGTTTTTTCAATTTTGTTTGGTCGTATTTGGGAATTTGTTGGAGTTCTTTTTTTTCTTTTTTTTTCATCTCTTTGATGACGGTGTACCGGTACTGTTCAAACAGCGCCTGCATGAATTGTCGGTGGCTCTCCACCAATGAGGGTGATAATAAATGTGTGTCCAATACAAAAGATTGTTCAATATATTTCCCGATGGTTTGAACAGTCGATTGATTTCTTTTCGACAGTGCTGTTCTTATGTTGCTGACCGATACCTTATTGGTCGCGATTTTCGTATACAGTTCATGGTCTGGGATTTCGTCTGGAGGGATTGTTTTCAGATATTTCAAAGCCTTTTGTTGAACAGATTTTGTATTGGTTGGAAACAACGTCATTGGAAGCAGTCCGGCTAAGATTTGGTATTGTTTGGACGTCAGTGCTGACCTTTTTATTTTTTTGGGTGGGCCAGCATGAATGAAGGAATTGAACATTTTCTGTACATGTTCCAGACTATTTATACTTGGCATTCATTGAACTCTCGGGAAAATGTAGAACATATGTTGAAATAAAAATGTTTTACAAAGAAGAACAAAAATGTTTTCGCGCGAAACATTGGATATCATTTGGACGACGGCTCGTACCTGTCGTCAAGAATTTCCACATTCGTACCAGAATCTGTTTGGGGCCGAACGTCTGGCAGTGCTTCCATTGCTACAGGAACCACTGCAGTCAACCCTGCACCAAATTGTTCAACAACAAGTTGACGCGGGCACAACCTGTATTTACAAAGACTGCACCGGTATTTTGGACAAGCATGGTCGATGCCAACACCGCTGCGAACAATCTGGCCAGACTGCTGTCCATGACATCATGGAATGTAAGAACTGCGATACTTGTGGGTTCCCCTGCCCAAACTGTCAAACCGATATTTTTCAAAATCAATTAAGCACACAAATTGAGGATTATTGACATATGTAGACAATATTTTTCATGTAGGTTAAATAATTGGTAAATAAAAAAACAACAATGACTGACATCTCGGAACAATTGAGTGGGTTATCTGACAATTCTCTGAATATTGTGTATGCAGACCCACCTTGGAAATACCAACAGACTGTTAAAAATGGGGTGTTAAAACGTAAGGATGGTACATTGTTGTACCCGTCCATGAGTTTAAAAGAATTGTGTAATCTGGGACCGGAAATTACTCGAGTGTGCCAAACTGATTCGGCCTTGTTCATGTGGGCGACCATGCCATTGCTACCGGAAGCATTTCAAGTTATCAAAGCATGGGGTTTTAAATACAAAACCTGTTTTGTCAATTGGGTCAAGACCACCAAAGACGGAAGCAAGCCTGCTTTTGGAGTGGGTTACTACACCCGTTCCAATGCTGAGCTGTGTTTGGTTGCCGTCCGTGGTAAAATTGCCTCGTACAAGCGTTTACTTCCTGACGAACCGGAACGTGGCGCGTCCAAGATGTCGTCCATATTGCACGAAGAAGATGCATCGGTCAGTACTAATTTTTTGGCACAGTTGGAGTCGTCACCGACACCAGTGTTGATGACCCCGCGTCGGGAACATTCTAGAAAACCTCCCATTGTCCGTCAGATGATAACGCAACTGTTGGGGGATTTGCCGCGGGTGGAACTGTTTGCCCGTGAACAAGTCGCGGGATGGGGGGCGTTGGGCAACGATGTCCAACATTTTGAACAGCAGCAACAACTAGCACAAACCAAACACGAGCGAGCCCATAAAAAACAAAAAAAATCCCAATGATTCTACAAATATTCTACGAATATTCTACGAATATTCTACGAATCATTGTAGAATATATCACACAAAAGCCACTCATGTCACAAAACAATGCTGCGATGGGCCCATATGAGTCAGAAGACGAATGGGTATGCAATGACGATGTCGGTGACCTCCCAGTAAGACCTGTTGACTTGGTGAGCACACCTGCTACGTTCAAACAATTGCAGTTACCAATTAGTCCCAAAATCAGTTTTGAACAATTACAAGGAAAAAAACGACCAATGCACACCTATTTGCCCGCTGTGTTGGTCAATCCCTGCCGCCCCGCGGTCAAAAGAATCAAGACAGAATACAACAGACGGGTCTCGGTCATTCGATGCTCTATTCCAGATGCATATCACAAAATTAAAAATTTGAATTATGAAATAAGAAAAGTGACAGCACCTGCCGAGATTAGCAGAGTCCAGAGTGAGTTAAACAACAACCGTGATATTATTTTGAGAGCACAATGTCAGATGAGGACTGCCCATCAAGAAAAGAAAACAAAACTTGAAAATATCAAAACAAATGCCGTTTTCAGGTATTTGACAAGCAAAGACAAAAAAGCTGCAAAAGTGGCCAAATTTCACCAATGGTCACCGTTTGGACAACTTTGTGGTTGCCGTAGAAAATAAGTATAAAGCTCTTTTATTTTTCCACTATGATGCTCTATATATTCTTTATATTGTTTGATGTTGTCCACTCGTGCAAATGGCCCAGTCCAGCCCAACTGTTCCCACCGGGACTTGTGCACATAGAACCGCATGGGTTGGACGATATGGGCACCAGTCACTACTCTGTTGTTTTTGATGACAGTAAGACCGTTTCAGGGATGACGTACATTGTCAAATCCGTACACCCGACTTTGGTCACCTACGACCAAATGAGTTCGGATAATCAGTTGCAAATCTCTCACGCAGCGCCCAAATCTTTGGAATGGAACGACATTCTGACCATCACCGTCACTGCGTCGTCGCAGTGCGCGCCAGGGTATGAGCTGGGCCACAGTCCTTACCGTTTAAACATTACATCTTACGTGCAAATATTCCACACGTACAACGACACATTGTCACCCACCACTGAACAATGGACCAACGACGGTTGGCGGTCACGGTCACATTTGACTCTGTACCCATGGTCTTCGTCAACCTATGTTGTTGGTCGCGAGTTCGTGACAGGTCCATGTCCCGGTGCTTGGATTAAGTCTGAAATCCACATTATGAATACTTCACACTATACTTTTTGGAATCCCGTAGGCGCTTCCCAGGCTTTTGTCGGTGGGCCAAACAACTTGCCCAGATGCCACCGACCAGACATGGGCAATGTCTGCATCATCCAAGCCCGCACCCGACTGACTTGGCTTCCCGAGTGTCAACACAATGTAGCAATATGGCAGTCAGTGTCTCAAATCGCTCGTCTGACACCCACCATACATGAGACCGAATATCCAGCCAATTTTGACACAGACCGTCGCTTACCTGCTCCAGACAACAACGATTTACGATATGACATGTGTAAATCTGTTCTATGTACATCGGAGGGAAATTGCCACACGTTTCACCACGAAAATACACAACTGGCCGCCGACGGTGAAATTTTTATCCGTCAACAACATACAAAAACTACGACAAGCATCGAGATTGTGTGCGAGTTTGAAGTCGTTGGGTTTTTGGACAACATTTTGTCACCTCATATCTACATGCGCAAATGGTACGGTTATGAATGGTATTAGTGTTCGTGCCATAAGACACCGTGTTCAGCAGGGTCGGCTATCATGTACGACCTCTCTGACAAGTAGGTCCCATTAAACACTGCATAGGCACACTGTATATTGTGATAAGGGGAGTTTGTTGCGTCATCCCAAAAGGCGGTGTACGTTAATCTTGTATTGTTTCGACTGAAGAGACCTGTATGAGGACCAGCCCCGTCGGTGCTGAGAGGGATAGTATTTACTTCGCACTCTTCGTCCAAAATGTCACAGGCACCAGCTGTCGTGATGACTGAACAGGTAGTCAGTTGGAGATGAGCCCCCATTTGTGGAGGGTCCATGACAATTTGAAAAAACATTTTCGATTGGCCAACAATTGGTCGAGGGTCGTCGCATCCGGAGGTGGCTCGAACATAAAACGCGTTGTCAATGGTTTCGTCATGAGTATGGGACACGGTTTGTTCAAAGTCCACCATCACATCTCGATGGACCGGGAGTAGCTGTGTTTCGATATTCAGAATCGAATGCCCCATGCATTTGGCTGCATTGTCCCACCATCGTATAATTGCCGAAGCTTGCAGTGGGTCTGTATGAACCACTTTAATGCATTCGTGCCACCGCGCGTCCGACCATGTTATCAAAGACTTTTCAATCCAGGTGCCACCGTATGTACAAGTGTCCAATTCATCTTTGACACAAGCACAACTGCTGTCTGGACAAGAGATTTCAATTCCGTTCCGACTGATGTTGGCAGTGATTAAGGGAGGGTGGCAGATACGATGACAGTTGCAGGTAGGACAACAAGATTGTACCGCCGTCACACCGAGCAGTAACAGAAGCACAATCATTTGGAACAATGATTAAGTATAAATAGGGTGGTTTCAAGTTTATATGCTTTGTCGATTTGTCTTTGGATTTTGGTGGTCTTTGTTTGTGTGGAGGATATGGTTTCGAATACGTCCCAACTCGTTACATATCTGGTCGGTGGATAGACATACCACTACCGTTGTCAACGTCCAACATGCGTTTGCCCCCATTGCATTTGCAAATGTCTCACTGTTGTGGTTGGATTCTTTGACCGACCAAATTCAGCTCGACCTGGTTCAAACGACCAAACCGTCAATGGGAGCGGTTTCGGTGGAACAGGCAATCATGAATGTGTATACCAATGGTGTCCGCGACACTGAAATGGAAAGGTATCCGGTCCCCATGCCCAACACAACTCTGGAACAGATGCACTTGACCTTCCTTCAGCAAGATTCACACTATTCTCCCTTTCGAAGGCTTCGGATAGAGCCCAAAATAGAGTGGTCTTTGGGTGGGGGCGACATTGTTGGGCAGGAAAGGGTGGGGCATTTCAAAGACGGACGATGGTACGAAGGTGAAGACCCCATGCACGTGGGTGGTTGTGTACTATTTGCATGGGGCGTTGGCATGATTTTTCTGATAGTCATGCGAAGGCCAAACAACAGTACAATTATTGTAGCGGGTCGTAGAAAAAGAGTATTTAATAATGGGACAGTTGATCAAAAATGAAATGGCCAAGTGCTTCACACTGACTGCCATTGTCATTATGGTTACTCTCGTTTGCTTTTTGATATTGCAATGTAAAAATGTAGAATCTTATATTTTTGAATGTTCCGAATGTGAGACGAGTTGCACATCCGAAAATGCAACATGGGGGTTTCTCATTATTTCTTTGCCCATAGTGTTGTTTCTCCAATACATGATTGACCACGAAGAAAATGTGCGTCAGAATCGTTTTGTGTACATGGCGCCCATCCCTACTCTGGCTCAAATCCCCATCTCCCCAACACCTACCTAGCCCGCGTTGTAGAATGTGTTAAGCAACTAACCGGTTGCTTAACACTCGCGCTATCAAAAGAATAATTTATTTGTTTTTATTGTTTGAGTAGGGTACCATTTTTGAGTTTTCTGCGTAGGTGATTTACATCTCCCTCTGATTCTTCTGATTCGTCAGGCTCATCGGGTTCTGGATAATTATGCTGGGCAGCACGTGCCCTCATTCTTTTTGCGTTGTCCAACATTGTTTTGTGCAATTTGTTGGCGCGGTCGGCATCTTGTTTTTTGGTTTCACTGGCGGCCAGGCTTCTTCTTGGATGTGGGACATATTGCCGATATTGCATTTTTTTTTCCAAACACACATCTCCGTTAAATACCGTCGATTTGATGGAGGGCAATCAAGTACTTTTGACTGTCATCACCAACACAGAAATGTCATCCCCACCTCTGTTATGTTCTTTTGTACGAATCGAGGAATTTGACACGGACAAGATTGCACCATTGATGAATTCAACCGTTGAATGGTCGTTCTCTTGTGGTACCTTAAGTTTAATTCTCATCTGTTTGCCATTCAGATTGGCTGTTTGACTGATTGTCGTCGAGTAACGATTGAGCACAAAAAACCCATTTTTGTTGTATCCTTCAAAAGCTTTTTGCGCGATTGGCTTAAAGTAGGGCACTGTCCATCGCAATTTTGCATCCTCTACAATGGCTGTTGCGGTCACGTCAATGGTGGACAACAGTCGGTCTGCGGGGTGAACCATGTCAGAGACACCGTCCGAGGTCATCACCAAATGGAAATCTCCTTCCGGGACAAAGCATTCAGTGACGAACGGTGCCAAACGTCCCATATTGCGATGGCCAACAAAAGAACCTGCACCAATGTTCTGACCAAGACCCCAAATGAAATAGCCCGGCTTCAACTCAATTGTCATTCTGGCCCCATCTGAAGAGGGTACCATTGTTGGTCGATTTGACGACTCGATGGAGAAACCTTGGTCTTTCATTTCTTGCACAAGCTCTCCAGAAGCAGCCACGGTGGCACAATTGTGGTGGGGTTGGGCATGTATCAACTTGCCGTGTTGATAAACCGTACAAGAAGCGTCCCCGACCGACGCAATGCTCAATTTGCGTTCCGCAATTGTGTACAGAGCCAGGACGACCATTGCTCCAGACGTTTCGTCTTCGCACAATTGAAGACACATTTGCATTGCATCTTTCAGGCCATCATGCAACATGCAGTGCAAGATTGTGCCGCTGTTTGCATCCAGTATCTCTTTGCAGCCCGTGCCAGAATGGCCATCACCAACCATGCACGCTACATGTGTGTCGTTCTTTTCGAATTGTGGCACCACATCTTCACCTTTGGACAACTGACAGATGGCGGTCGAGACAGAGATGACATCTTCAATCTCTTCGTCCGACTCAGAGGTGTAAATAAGAGGTTGGAGAATTTTGTGCAAAAACATGGCTACAGAAAATAATCAACCTATTAAATACTGTCAAATTTTGAAACTATTTCTCGCTATTCTTTTGATACCAACATTAGAACACATGGCATTGCACACACGAAAAGTATGCAACTTGGCATGTTTTTGGTCATATTTATAAATGATTGTCCGATGTGTAGCACAAGTACGTATCCGAACAATGTACATGATACCAAGCAGGTGTAGAGCACCTTTGGAATCCACATTGTAAACCAGTGCGTCGCAATTGACAGGACGGTCCAAAGCTTGCCACGGCAGATTTGATAAAAATGAATTCAAACCGTTGTTGTTAAATGTCCACATGTGTTGAGAATTGTCGCTGGATAGTTGCTTCAATTGTGAGATGTATTTCCAAGTTTTGTCCAACATTTGAGCGACGCAATCGGCCTTTAGTAATCTTTTTTTGCAAACTGGGCAACCATCCTTTTCCGTTCAAAGACGTTCAACAATATAACGCAACTGGGTATTCGGGTCCCAATCAGACTTCCACGTGCCATGTGCATTGAGTGCTCTCATGTGTGGATTGAGTGCATTGTAATGTTCGGCGGCGGCTTTTTTGGTGAGAAATTGCTTTTTTACGTATCCAATGTGGACGAATTTCCCAGTCGCGCCTAAGGTTGGTGCTAAGATGGTTGCGTCAAATCTTTGTATTTCAAGCGTCCACTTCGACAATTTTTTGGACAACTTTTTTTTTGGATTTAATAACAAGCCAGTAACCATCCCTTTCCGTTTGTTGGACTCCAGGGACTCAAATTGTTTTTTCAATGTCTCAAATGCAAAAGTACACTGCTGGCGTGTACAAGCATTGCCCAACAAGTGGAGACGAACCGTGTTGGCAGGATTGGTTTTGCAAAGACGAGGTAGTGAGGGTTCACTTGACCAAGTCGACTCAAAAGGTAGAGACACCATTGACGAACAAGATGACCAACCAATTGGAAATCCCATGAGCCAATCTACCCAATCCGCATTCGTTTGGCTTAATTTCTTGATGTCGTCTGGGGTTGACGTAGCAAATCGCAATTGAGCGGCCAAATCAGTGCTGCAGCGCTTGGTCAGATTTCGTGAGGCAATTGTCCCACCACGGCAACGAGGTGTAGCCCATCTCTGTTTTAACATTGGTTTTGTTACAACAGTACCATTGCAGACCCCACCTGGAATTGGTTTGAGTACTATAGGCTTGGTAAATGCAAATGCTTTGCCTATGAACGACTCTGATTTTCCATAGATGTAATTGGTACAGTGACCGTAGGTGTGCATTTTGTCCGAGCGGTCAAAATCGATGACCGGGTGGTTTTGTTGTTGTGCTCGTGTTTTCTTACATAAACAAAACCACCGGTGACGACGGTGAGGACCACCGACATGACAGGCACCCACCACTCCCCATTTGCAATCGTACCCCAACGAAGACATGATGGTCAACACTGGTTTCCACACGGATGGCATGTGTTTGATGTAATCCACGTTTTCCAGAAAAACAAGCGGTGGTCGAGATGTCTCTACTAACCGAGCCACATGGTAAAACAAAATCGATTTCTTACCGTGGAATCCTCGCTGTACCCCCGCACAAGAAATGTCCTGGCATGGGAAGCCCGCTTCCAACAAGTCGACACCGGGCGGGATTGACAACAACGTGGTGACATCGGTGTGAATGGGTACTGTGGGCAACGACCCGTCTTTCATTCGTGCTTTTAATACATCTGTAGCACGTTTGTCAATTTCACAATACATGACTGGGTTTCCAATACTCAGACCACTGATGCCCGAAAACAAAGACAGACTTTTTAAACTATCATATGACGTCATTTTATCACTGTGTTCCGCGTTATATACTGGTCTTTAAGAAACGCACGCGCGCGCGTGTTGGTGATGTAAATGTCCATACTATGGACTGGCACGGATTTAAGGTATGTACTGACACGGATTTATCCCTTTATTTTCTGTAGCGTTTCTGGTCGGCCCGGAGGGGTATAAATATGCAGTTGTGTGTTTAACAAATGTCTCGTAAAATAGTGCATGGTGTTCGCCACGGCGAGGCTTGGCACAACATCTTGTTCCAACGCTTAGGAACTACTGCCTACACCGATTTTGCGGACAGTACACTGACTGTGCAGGGAATGAAACAGGCTGTGGGTCGTCGCAACCAAGTGAAGCCCGATATTGTGTACGTCTCACCACTGACCCGGACTCTTCAAACGGCGACCCTCATGTTTCCTGGCATTCCCACGATTGCACTGGAGTGTTTGAAAGAGTACCCACAGCACACTGAAATTATTAATCGTCGCTCCAACAAGTCCGATTTAGAGACCCTCTTTCCCCAAGTGGATTTTTCACAGATTAAATTTGAAGAGGACCATCTTTTTGAGAGTGGTCCCCCTTTGCAAATATTGGAATCTTGCTGTTGTCGCGCGCAGGAAATTGTGCAAGCAAGCAGTGCGCAGCGCATTGCGTTGGTGACCCATTCTTCTTGGTTGAAATACTTTATGCATGGGCATTTGGACAACATCGAGGAAGAACTTGAACACTGTACCCCCTACCTGTTGACCAATAATAAGTAAAACATATATATATTCTATAACTGATAAAGTTAGTCAGACAAACATGTCTTGTCCTGCAGATGTGGTCAATGCCATGAACAATGTTGCTTTTTGTGCAAACCACAAACAATTTTGGAAAATGGCTCATTTTCTGTTTTCTGAGTACAACAGCCTTCAAGTATGGACTATAATTCCTCCAAATACATTTCGAGCGATGGCCATTCAGTTGCACACGGTGATAGAGACTGTGGATTGTTTTACAGAGTTACAAAGTAGAGCCGAAATAATTTTGAGTACTTATATTGTTTGTTTGACCAAAATACGAGGTGTGAATTCACTGCAGCAGACAATGTTCAATGAAAGTCCAGAAGTGTTGCAGGCCTTGCATAATATTTACCGTTTACTTTTCCGATTGAAAGTACCGAGTCTTCCACTTTTTGGACATGTAAAATAATAGTATATATATAACATTGTTTTTCATCAAATGTGGACACCTGGTCATTCAATCCAATTGTCCAACTCAACAGTGTACGAATATACTCACAAAAAAAATCAACTTTCTGTGTTGTTGTGTCCCGTCCCAGGAGCTAAAATATGTGCTTACATGCGTGCTGTAAATGCGGGTTCGAAAGATGAAGATGCCTGCGTACCGTCAGGCGCTGCTCACTTTATTGAGCACATGTCTTTTCGTATCCAAGATGGTAAAATATGGTCGTTGGCATCCAAGGGAGATGTCATAAATGCGGAGACCAATCTGGATTCGACTCGTTTTTTTGTTGTGCATTTGCCACATCAGACAGAAGAAACCATCCAAATTGACGCCAGTCGGTTTGCTGAAAAGGCAGTGCCCGCTGACAAAGTGTCGGTGGAACGTCACGCAGTTATCAACGAATTAGAAAGAGGCGAGCAGGCCGGCAACAAAATGTTCCGTACCGCTTCTTCGGTAGCGATTTTGGAACATCCGTACCACGGGTCGACCATTGGCACCCGAAGCGACGTCGATAATACCACGGCCTCCGACATGGAACTTTTTCGTTCTAAATTTTATGTACCCAACAACACCACTCTTATTTTTTGTGGAGCTGTCGAACCGCAAAAAATACTGACAATGGTGGATGCACATTTTGGACAAATGCCGATGGGGTCCGAATGCAATCCGGTACACAGCCCCGAACCAGTACAAACCGGAATGCGTACCGTAGATTTGAACATCAATGCGCCTTGTCCCATGGTTTGTATGGCTTTTCACCAGCCCCAGGGGTCTTCGCGTGAATCTTTAATCATGCAGTGCATTGCCAAAATGACTTGGAACAACAAAGAAGGACGTGCCAACCAACTAATCAGTGACAATTGGCTGCACGACGTCTCTACTTATTCACCTCGTCAACTGGAACCCTATTTATGGTTTTTTCACGGTACGATGGAAAAACATTCGTTGGCCACTGAAGAAAAGATGCTCGAGGTCTTACAAACTTTTGCGTCAAGAGCTCCAAGCATGTTGGTGCTGGACAATGTGAAAAAAGCCATGCACGACGAGTGGACGCGTTCGGCTGAATCGGTGACCGACATGATGAACGAATTGGGACGCGGTGTCTCCATTGGCAATTGGAAAGATTTTCAAGACCGACAACATGCACTCGACACGATAACACCGTCAGAGGTCGCACGCGTCGCCGCCGCCGTCTTTACCAAAGAAAACATGACAGTCACCCGAGTAATACCAACAAAAACACCCCGTACTCTGCTTCGAACCACAGAGATGGCCTCTGTGTACGGTACCGCACCGCCAACGAGTCAGTTGGTCGTACAGAAAGACGATAAGGATTGGCAAATGGAAAACATTTCGCCGGCCATGAACATCCTGCATGTGCCCAGGGCCCAGTACGTTCGTACAACTTTGTCGGCCAGATTTTCACCGGCCCAGCACGACATCGCTTCCCTTTTTGTTTCTAATTTGGGGTCGGGCACTGCTTCCAACGGTCAATCCAACACAGCTCGCCTGACCGCGTTGCATGCGGAACGTAACTTTTCGCACGACCACGAATTTGTACACATGACCATGGCAATGCCCACTTCTGCATCGGCCATTGGTAAGGCTTCTTCAATCATGTTTCAAAACGAATGGTCAAATCCTACGTTCTCGGAGGAATTTGTCGAACTACAAAAAAGACACTTGATAGCAGAAATGCATTCGTTGCACGCCGACCAAAAATTTCAAGTGAAAAGCAACTTTATCAAGTCCCTGTTTGAAAAAACAATGTATCACATCCCAATCGAACACCGCATTCGACGACTGCAATTGCTGACTGCTGACGACTTGACTAAATTTCACCAAGATTGGTTCACGGGCAATAATACCTACGTGACAATTGTTGCACCCACTGCCGAAACAGCCACTGCTGTCCAACAACATTTTCCAGCACATACAAAAACTCCCGAAACAACATTGTCATGGTTGTCCAAGCCGCGACAACCTTTAAACCAACATATTGTGCTGCCCGGATACGGCTCTTTTCAAATCATGATAGGACAAACAGTGGCTGTGAAAAAGGGGGACACGGATGAAATTGCATTGCGGTGTGCGGCTGAAATACTGGGCGGGGGGATGACCGGACGACTCATGCACACAGTACGGGAACAACGGGGTCTAGGTACATACGGTCTGTACGCAGTCATACAAACGGTAAATACGCGCACCGACCAAATTTTTGGAGTGCAAGGCACTTTTAGTCCATCTTCATTGAAAGAAGGGATGCAGTGCACGCGCGAGTTGGTTGAAAACTGGCACAAACACGGCGTATCGCCACAAGAATTGAAAAACGCCAAGGATAAAATGATTGGCAGTCATTTGATTGCGTCCGACACCGTCGACAACTTGCATTCGATGGTGATTAATTCCATTTTGCAAAATAAAAACCCAAAACAAGAATTTAAATTGTTTGAAAAACAAGTACAGAATTTGACATTGCAACAAGTGAATGCGGCGATTCGAAAATATATTGACCCTACAAAGATGTCCTCGGTGGTGGTTGGTCCACCTGTCACACCCTCTAAATAAAAAAAATTAACTATTTAACTCAACAATTGTATCTACTTTCATGTTACTAGCCCTGTTGTGGGAACACCGTCTGATGATATTGCCTTTTGTGGTCGACACTTATCAGCTAATAAATCTTGAACACTATTCTTTCCAAACTCGCGAACATGTCTCACCATCACCGGCTCTTTTCAAATCACGATAGGACAAACGGTGGCCGTGAAAAAAGGAGATACCGATGAAATTGCACTGCGCTGCGCCACTGAAATATTGGGGGGAGGAATGAATTGATGTGGAAAAGATTGGACATATTCCCCAAAATTTTCAGAAACGTAGGTCTACATATGCAAAATATAGGTCTACATATGCAAAATATACGTATATAAGGGAGAAATTGTTTAACAATGACTCTTTTTTTGAAACTTTCCTTAACACTTTTTTGTACCATGCTCATCGGAACACAAGCGGCGTTTGCCCCGGCGGATCGAGCTG
>Ga0209709_10001674_pt1 | contig 20170 bp, 13 predicted proteins | sample ArcticOcean_MG_C_2_FD_187435 | JGI IMG/M metagenome (GOLD analysis project Ga0209709, IMG submission 187435) | Marine microbial communities from western Arctic Ocean - ArcticOcean_MG_CB4_136 (SPAdes) (version 2) | ecosystem: Environmental > Aquatic > Marine > Oceanic | place: Arctic Ocean...
AAGCCCCAATATTGATAGTTTCCAACCCACTCTGATTAAAGACAGAAATGGAACCTGTGATTAATGAACCAAGAAGTCCGCTAATTAGATATATTCTTAAAAAAGAACGTGAACCAATACGATCTTCAAAAGGAACTCCCAACAAAATCAGGATAAGCATATTCAATAGCAAATGCATTGGACCTGCGTGCATGAACATTGCGCTTACTAATGTTAGTAGATCTAAACTTGGCGATTCTAAATAAGCTGACTTGAATCCTAAACTTACAAAAGCATCTACAGCCACATTTGGTTTTAATAAGAAAAGAATCCACCATGTGGCAAAAATACCAAAGTTGATGAATACTAATGATTGAGAAACCATAAACTGATTGCGTTTGCAGTAGTAGGACACACCAAACCCGACTAGGACTAGAAGCAGAATCCCCAAATAGGAAAATGGTTCTGACATATTAGCTGGCTAATCCCTTATCGCATTAAAGCTGACGCTAATACTTTCCATGATCGGATTAAGAGAGACTCGAAAGCCTCTCTTATCCTTCATTGACTTATTTCGTCTATTCTTCTTCTCTGCGTAGAGATGCACCGATTGCTGCAACCATTGCTGCTACAGCCAAACCAATGATTCCTACTGCGAAAGATGGAGTAGATGCCTTGTTCTTGACGACTGCAATTTGACCAACTGCATCATTGTCATCTTTTTGGTTAAGATACTCGTCTTGAGCCTTTATTCCTGCATCCTTATCCTGTTCTTCTGCGAGAGGATTGATTTCTGCATACATTTCAACACTTTCAAAGTCTTGAACTGTTGTTCCTGGGATAAATGCTTCATCCCAAGTTGCTGTTGCATAATACCAAGTCTGATAGACGCCATCATTTTCCAATACTGGCTTAGGAGCCATTACATCGATAGTTGTTGAAGCTACACGAGTCATACGCTGTGTTCCTGTTGGAGTAGAGTATGCATCGCCTGTAGGATCCATTACATAGAAGACAACCAATACATCAGATGCGTAGTTACCTTCATTCCATGCTTTGACTGTGATATCTAAGGTATCTCCTTCAATCACACCTGCGCGATCAAATGTCATTTCACCAAGCACAAACTGTGAAGGTTTAATGAATAATGTTGCTGCTACAGGTTCTCTTAGAGCCTCATCACTTCCAGTGTCGTATCCATTGATTATAACATCGAATTTGCGATTACCAGCAGGTTCACCTGATTCAGCATCATAGTCTGGAGCTACAAAGCGGACTGTAACCATTGCTTCATCATCCGGATTCATATCAAATGCATGAGTCCAAGTTCCATCTTCATTTTGTGAAGTTGTAATAGCATCAAATGCCTCACCATTCATCAAAACATTTGGACTTATATCGAAAGCTGGACCGCTGTAGTCTTTACCTTGAGCGTTCAAATCAGGAGTTAAACTGAATGTATTAGAAACAGTTCCTGTGTTCTTAACAAAGTAATCCATATCGACACTCAAACTTGGGAATATGTCATATGTTAACTTACTTACATCATCCTTTGTCATAAAGAATCCAGTATCTAGTGTTCGAATCAATTGAACTCCACCAATGTCTGCCGTTCCTTCAACTCCACGAGCGCGGAAAACGAAAGAATATGCATTGTCATCAGAGGGATTATATTCAAGACTATTGTATCCTAGTTTCGTTGAATCTAAAGATATATAGTATGGATTCCAACCATCAGATTTGAAATTTAATGAATCTCCAATAGCACTGTGGTCCATTCCATCAGTTATTGAGAATCCATTAGCAGACCATAGACCCAATGAATCTGAATCATCTAAAGATGATCCTTTCTTTTGTGCGTATACGCTAATTGAACTGTCTGCTGACATGTCGTAATTAGCCCAGAACACTAAGAATGATTCCTTAGACCAGACTTCTACATAGTTTGTTCTAACCATTTCATCTGCATCTTGACTGGAAACTACAGTGATTGAACCTTCCATCATTGGATGATATTTACAGTAATAACTGAAAATACCAACTTCATTGAAGGTCATTTCAAAACTTTCACCTGCACCAATATCGAATGAATCAAATTGGGAGTTCTTGTCTGTGACTGTGTGAGTCATTGTATCGGTATTCGTCCACTTAACTGTGGTTCCAAGTTGAACTGTTGAACTGTCTGGAGTATATCCTACACCAGTTGTACCAATACTCACATCCAAAGTGTCTGTTTCAATACCTGTCTGATCCCATGAAACACTCATTGCGCCATCTCCGACGTCAGAAGGTTCATTATCAGTAGCTGCCCAGTTTTCACCACCAGTTAGAAGTGGATCGCCCATTGCTGCGCTCTTTCCTACTATTAACATGTGGCTTGCTTCATTATTGGCTGAGAACAAATCAGACAAAGAGGATCCATCTGGATTTGTTATCTTGACACCTGCAGTGTAAACACCAGCAGTATCCATGCCAGGATAAGTAAAGGTCATATCACCTGTAGATTCTCCTGCAAATGTAGCACCTAAGTCACCATAGTAAGCCATATTCAAAACACCTAATGACTCTGATGAAGACCATACTTCATCGCCATCCATATTATTCACAAATGCTGTTGCATAAGCTGAAGTTACAACTCCTGAAGGACTTAAGTCTCCTGCACCTTGATTCTTGAAGGAAGTTGTGAATGTTGATTCTTCACCTACTTCTAAGGTATAAGGCATTGAACCAGAAGTCATAGCAAGATCGAAACCAAGGCCATAAATTCCTACATCATCAATTTCCCATGATGTTGGATAATTGAAGAAAGCTCCACCCAATCTGAATCGAACTTTAACATTATCGAACCCATCACCAGTGTATGCATCTAATCTACACTCAGTCGTTACAAACTCGCCTGAAGACATAACAAAGGCTTCCTGTCCTCTTAGAGGATTTCCATAATATGCATAGTTGTAGACAGTTCCGCCATATCCTTCGCCATCAGTTATTGCCAGACCATTCCAAGAAGATCCACCATCTGTACTAATTTCAACTCTTGCACCATCATAGTAATAGTTAGCCCAAGAATATTCGTAACCCTGCATGGCATACTTGTGACTAAATACTAACTTAGCTGAAGTTGCTTTTGAAAGATCGAATGCAGGTGAAACTAAACTTGAGTCATCACCATCATAAGCTTGACCATATGCATCCGGTCCTGACCACCAAACTGGTGCAGTACTAGCTCCAGTTGTTGCTGAAGGTCTAAACAAGAATCCATTTTCTGGGCCACCATCTCTCTTAGCACTCCACTCAGATGAATACATTATTCTTCCGTCATCATCTATTTTCTTTTGAGTCGTAGTCTCATCTGCTGTAGTTGCTGCAACGGTAAACATAGTCTCTCTAGACAATGCTAATGAATTATCTCCTGAAAACTCATCGATACCTGAAGAAGGATTATCTCCAATCCATGAATCAAAGACAATTTTGTATTGTCCTGGAACCTGGAAATAATAATCAAGACCTACTGTTTGTGATTCACCGCTCATGAATTTGCCACCAACTCCACTACCGACAATATCCCATGTTTGTTCTTTAGCTACACTACCCATTCCGGTTCCTGTGAAAGCCAGGGAATCTATATTCCAGTGTTCACCATCGCCAGGCCATTGATAGCTGTACATACCTGCAACAAACTTGATTCGAACATCATCCATTCCTGCATAAGAACTCATATCAAAAGTAGATGAAATATATTTATCTTCATCATCTGGAGCTGAACCTGAAACGCCAGTACAATCACTACAGTGAACAAATCCTTTTTGTCCAAACAATGGATTTCCATATCCTGCGTAATTATACATTGTCCCAGGATATCCGCCAGTTGGTTCAAACATTGAATAAGTAGTTCCGCCATCCATAGAGATCTGAACTTGGCCACCATTATAGGAAGTATATCCTGAATAATAGTCAAAGTTGTATCTGTGTTTTAATGTTAATGACAGATCCGATTCAGCACTAGAGAAATCCAAAGCAGGAGTTACTACTTCTGTAGATCCTCCACCATAATACATTTGGAATTCACTGCCATCTGGACCCCAAGCTCTGGTTTCATCACCATCACCTTCGGCAGTCCTCAAAACGAAACCTGCATCTCCACCATAATATCCCCAGTTAGCACATGAACTTACATTACAATCATCACTGGTTGACCAACCAGCTACGTTTGCTGCAGCTTCATCAGTATAGGACTCTAAATTGTCTGATGTTGCATACTCTTCAACGCCTAAAGGACCTAGCTGAAGCCTTACCTTTACAGCTCCACTATCATGATCAACCAAACCTGCATTAATCACATCAGTTTCTATTGTTACTGTCGAGTCGACACCAAGTGGGTCTGGCAAATCAAATTTATTGAGACCTACATTATTATTGTAGACCAATCCAGTAACTGCCACATCATCAACTCTCATGAAAGAGTCGAAGTAAGGATAAGCTGTTGGTAATGTACCCCAGCCAGTTACAAATCGAATCTTTACATCAGTGTTACCACAATATTCAGTTAGGTCAAAAGTGGCCTTCTTGAATCCTTGTGGATCTGGACTATAAGTAAATCCAGTTGATGAACCGTAATAGGCATAACCTTTCTGACCTCGTAATGGATTATTGTAATATGCATAATTGTAAATTACATAATACTGTTTTTCATTATCTGCATCAGGAGTTAAAGTACTCCAAGTAGTTCCACCATCGGGTGAAACTTGAACTTGGAAACCATCATACGTATAATATGCATAATATGCAATATACATTTGTAATGAAGCTTCGACTGGGAGTGACAAATCCATTGATGGACTTGCTGCATAGTTATCTGCAGGAAGTGGAGATTCATCTACTCGGTGTCCACTATCCATAGAATAACTGCCACCATACGCTGAATCGTCAGCTACACTCCAAGATTCTCCTGAACCGTATTTAATCTTACCATAAGACCAATCAGACCCATCGCCATCTTCAAAATTATCTGAGAAAATTACATACTTAACATCACGGAATTGAACTTCACGTTGATTACTCATATCTTGATCTCCGCCATTATCTGCAACGGAAATTAAGACTCCTACTTTGTCTCCAACTTTCAGTCCCTTATCTATTGGTTTAAATCCATCATTTTCAAAGAAATTTACTGTTGCTTGCTCTTTAAATCCTAATGAAGCAATAGTCTTAGTTTCTTCTGCAAATGTTTCGTTTGCTACCTTAAGCGTTACTGAAATATCATCCAATCTAAAGTATGAATCATAGTAATATGTATTATCATACTGATTGAAACCTACAACCCAACGGAATTGAACTGCTGAATAACCAGCATAGGATGTTAAATCCAATGTATGACTCTTCCATGGTGCAGTATTTGTATTGTAAGTGTATTGATTATTTGTATTATAATATGTCCACTGTGGTTTTGTATTGTCCATTGGATTTCCATAATTACCATATCCAGTTCCATAATAACCGCCATTTGTGAAAACTGAACCTGGAACATAATCCCAAGTTGCCCCACCATCGACTGAACTTTCCATTAACGCACCCTCATACATGTAATAAAACTGCCATGAAGTCTTGAATGACATAGCCATTCCAACTGCGTTTGATGCATCATACATCGGCGTTCTCAATGCTGAAAGACTTGCCGGATTTGGCCCTAATACTTGATTAGGTGTGCCACTATATGTTCCGCCAGTGGTTCCTTCATGAACATGTATTGCATCATCCCAATTAGCGAAACTGTAATAATTATATGCATAATTAGTTGCAACATAAATATCACCTGAATCTGTTACAGCCATTGAACTTCGATACCCTGCAGCTCCATAGGAACTGAATAAGGTTGTGACCGATCCGCCTTCTGTAGACAATCTCTTGACTCCACCATAATAACTACTGTAGTAATATCCAGTAGTGTATACGTAATCATTTGATACAGTTACAGAACTGTGATATCTAGAATACATATATGTTTGCGAATAGCTAGAAGCTGAATAACCGCCACTACCATCTCGTTGATATTCTCTTAGCGTTCCATAAAAATCTCTGTAAGAAATATATAAATCTCCAGAATCTTCATCAACATCTATATCTTGTGTATAATAAGAAGCTGAAATACCATTAGAGTATGCGAAATCTGTGCTTTTAGCCAACGTTGATGAAGTTGCATCTAAAACTATAACCTTTCGGTAAGATGAACTCGAAGATGTTTGTAGAACAAATAATTCATCATCAAAATAAGTTAAAGCCGTTCCATATCTCACACTAGTTGTATTACAAGCTGCTGGAGATGAAGTATCAGACATTGCCCACTTACAAACTTTCGTTGTATAACTATAAGTACCTGAAGTTCTTGCTAATGTATAGTAATTAGTTCCATCTTCAGTAACATCTAAAACATCATTTAAGTAAGTATAACTTGCTGCAATAATTGTAGAAACTGAATCAAGCGTAGTCGATAACTTTGTAACACTGTCTGAGCCTTTATCTGCAACCAAAATATCAGTTCCATCATAATGGATTTTCTGATTATCATTAAACATTCCGCCTAATGTATCTGATTTGCGTCCGGAAGACCAAGCACCATCGCCTGTACCTTCATCCCCTTCATTGTGATTACCTTTTCCATCATTCAAAGCTTGTGTCCAACCTGAGATACCTTGAATGGACTGAGGAGTGAAACCTTCTGAATCGGATCTAACATCAAAATCATAATCTGAAGTTTCTTCTTTAATACTGAAAACTTTAGCACTTACTTCAATATCTGTTTCAGCTACTGGAGTACACTCGCCAGCAACTACACAGTTTACACCATAATTAGATACAGTTGCAGCCATTTCATTATTATCTGCTAAAGAAACTGGATCTGGAACTGATGTCGATTTTAAGCGAAGATCATTTTGTAAAGGAGGTGGAGGTAAAAATTCTACAGTTGATCCTCCATTATCATCAAGTGTATTGAAAGCAACAGGAGAATTACGGTAAATATATTCTAAACCCATTGGACTTCCGCCTGGCCTTCCTTGGATACCAGTTGTAGCTTGTTCATTATCTGAACCGTAGCCACCATCTGTATCTTTGTAATTAACTGAAACTTTGTTTGAACCTTCGTGTAATATAATCTGCCAAGTCATTGCATTAGCTGCAGCTGCGCCTGGACATTGATAAACTGAAGGGTACCAAGCACCTTGGTCTTGGTATTGAACAATAAACTGTTGGTTAGGTGTAGTTCCTATTGTATTGTAGTAAACACCTGCAGTCGGATTACTAGTTCTACAAAAACCACCATCAAACCAAGCTCCTGCCACTGCTGCATTACCTAATTGAGTAGCTGGAATGTGGTAAGAAGTCCATTGATTAGAAACGGCAGCGCCTAGAGTAATATATCCATTATCTCCACCATTACCCCAAGTAGTATATTCATTTTCATACATCTCGAAGGCAAAAGGAAGATCATATGGCCCTTGACCGCCATCAGTACTACCTGCCAACAATGTTGTTGTACCAGCCTCACCGATTAATTCAGTCCAGGAAGCATCTAATCCAGCTTCGCTACTATCTTTAAAAGTATAACCGTAAGAGTCGCTTCCGGTTCTTGCCGATGCCTCTGGAGCAAAGAGCACAAAAGTGCTTCCTACCATTGACACGACGACCACGATAGCCATTAACTTCGTAGCCCAATTTTGCTTGTTTACATTACTAGTTTCTTGCATCTGTACACACCTTGGTTGAGTCCTTGTATCAGAGGGCTTGCGCCTATCTGAAGGGTACTTCCCATGACGCCATCTTATTATAAAGGTTAGTATTTTGTTTTTTAAGAACGAATGATACTTCTTTAAAACCAAAGGTATTCCTCTATTAATGGACATTGGCATCCTATCACTTCAAGGAGCTGTTTCGGAACATAGAAATAGTGTCGAAAGAATCGGAATGAACGCCATAGAAGTTAGAAAACCTGCCGATTTAAAAAAAATATCCGGATTAATTATGCCAGGTGGCGAATCGACAACTTTAAGAAATCTTTTGGAAAATTCGGGATTGTGGAAAATGATTGATGAAAGTAATTTACCAATAATGGGCACTTGTGCTGGAGCGATTCTGATTGGAAAATCCAAAGATAAGACATTTGGTAAGATAAATATGGAAATTGATAGAAACCATTATGGAAGACAAAAAGATTCATTTGAAAAAGATATTATAATTGAAAATAATAATATATTTCAAGGTATTTTCATTCGAGCACCTGCAATTATCTCTATTGGACCTAAAACCAAACCAATTGCTTGGTCTGACAATAATATAGTCGGATGCATTGAAGAAAAAAATATGGCATTGACGTTTCATCCTGAATTAACTAATGATTTAACATTTCATGAAATTTGGATAGAAGGGCTCAAATGAAAGATCCAAAAGGAAGAACTACAATTGGGTTTGAAAAACATATTTTTATTTGTGAGAATTCAAGAGTATCAGGACATCCACGAGGCTGTTGTCAAGAAAAACAAGGTAGCGAAATCAAAATGATGTTTAAAAATGAAATCATTAGAATGAATTTAGTGGGGAAAGTAAGGGCAAACGGATCGGCCTGTTTAGATTTTTGTGAACAAGGTCCAACTATTGTAATCTATCCTGAAGGCATATGGTATAGAATTGATAATCCTGAGAAAGATGTTAAAGAGATAATTAGAGAACATATTATCGAAAATAGAATAGTGGAAAGATGCGTTATTAAGCTATGAAAATATGGTGCGGGGGGAGGGATTCGAACCCACGTACCACTAAGGATCGGATTTTGAGCCCGACGCAATTGGCCAGACTATGCGACCCCCGCACAGTCTTTCCACCAAAGAAGCACTATTTTAGGCGCGCGGTTATTTGATTTTTAATGAACGTAGTAAACCATTGGAAGAATGCAATACAAGCATTATCTGAAAAGGATAAGGTTATAAAAAAAATTATTTTGAATTACAGAGGAGAATGTATGGAACTAAGAGGTAATGGATTCATTACTTTAGCAAGATCCATAGTAGGCCAACAAATATCAGTTAAAGCTGCAGATACAGTATGGAAAAGATTGGAAATTAAATGCAATAAGACAGTGAATGCTGAAAACATTTTATCTTTACCTAATTTAGAACTTAAAAGTGTTGGACTTTCAAAGCAAAAGATAAGTTATATGCAAAATATTGCTAAAACCAATATTTTTGATACAAAATGGATTGAAAAAACAGACGATGAAGCCATCGATATTCTATGCACTATAAAGGGAATCGGAAAGTGGACTGCTGAAATGTTCTTAATATTTCATCTTGCTAGACCAAATATATTGCCTCTGGGAGATGTAGGATTAATAAAAGGAATAGAAAAACACTACAATAATGGGGCGAAAATGGAAAAGGCTGAAATAATTAAACTAAAGGAGTTGTGGAATCCTTGGTGCAGTGTATTTACTTGGTACATATGGAGAAGCTTAGATCCAATACCTGTTAACTATTAGTTATTTGAATCTTTCTTGAGATTGCCAAACTGCACCAACTAAATGTCTAGTAAGGCGAGCTGCAAGAGCTGATGTATTGCCATTATCGTGAGGTGGGCAAACTTCAACACAATCAAAACCAACTATTCTATCTGCGAAAAAATTAATTGTTTGTATTACCTCATAAGGAGTCATACCAAATGGCTCTGGCGTACCAACACCCGGGGCAAAAGCAGGATCAATAACGTCCATATCAAGACTAAAGTATACTGGCCCATCTAAATCATCGATAACATCAGCTAAATACTCTCGTAATTCAGTCCAACCAGATTCTATAAATTTCAATCCAACTGAACGTGCTTCTGTAATTTCGGATTGCGAAACTGAACGAATGCCTATTGAACGGACATTATCTACACCTACAATCTCACTTACTCTTTTAGTAACTGTGGCATGAGACTTCGAATTTCCTTCATATTGATCTCTGAAATCTAAATGTGCATCTAAAATTACTACGGCTAAATTCGGATATTTAGTATGTACTGCCTTGACTGCAGCAGGAGTCAAAGAATGTTCTCCGCCCAAACCTATAGGAAACTTACCTTCATTAACTATTTTTAAAACTAAATCTTCTAATAATTTCTCATTCTTGTCCTGATTATCTGTAACTTCTAAATTTCCCCAATCATTTGCTGAAACATCAGATAAGTCAATACCCAATTCTAGTAAATATGTTTCAAAATTATAACTATTTTTACGAATGGCATCTGGAGCTTCAGATGTGCCTTTACGAAAGCAGGCAGTTCCATCAAAAGGATAGCCATAGTAAACAAACCGAGCTTCATTATAAGAAGATTCGGCGTCAGCAAAGAATTCTGACACTTTAGTCTGTTACCAGCTTACGGCCCATAGCTGAAAGGAAAACAATCTCATTACCAGGTTCCATGGCTGCATGGAATTTTTCAGGTATATCTGCTAAAGGAACATTAAATGTTTCAAAGGTCTCAAGATCCATCATCTGAACTTCCGCACCCATATGGGCTAAAATCTGAGCTTTTCGCCTATCTACGAGGGGAACGTGAACTTTATGCTTAACTGGATGTACTAGTGATCTCTTTTGACCGTCAAAAAGCCCAATTGCAACCATACGTGCCTTAGCTTCACCGTGTTTTCCTGGTTTAGAGGTAATATATTCTACCAATTTACAAGGTTCATTATCAATTACGATGTATCTTCCAACCTTTAATGTTCTTATTTCTCTGATTTCTGTTTGGCTCATTTTAATTTACCACTCCAATTCTCGCCACTTATCATCTGAAAGATACCCATAAAGAGTATTGCGTCCAGAAATATTACGGCGCATTTTATTAAATAAATCGACTGTTATTTCGAGAGATTTATCTCCTGTATCTTCATGTAAAGCTTCTAATCGTTTAATTAACTGCTCAACAGTTATCATAGAACTTATGTCCTCATTAAACCTGCAGTAGTTAATTCTTCTTTGATATTTCTAACTGCATTCTTAATATCGTTTACTTCACGAGCACCTACACAAACCATCTTTCCACTTCCGAATAACAACAAGACAACCTTAGGGTCATCCATTCTGTACACTAGCCCTGGAAAAGCTTCTGGTTCATATTCTACATTTTCAAAACCAAGAGACATCGCTATCTGAATTAAATTTAAGGTAGATTCTAGATTAGTTGTAGCTACAATATTTTGTATTACAATATCAGGCTCATCCTTTACAGGCATATCTAGAACTCGAAGTTCATCGACCACTTTGTTAATTGCAACATGCACATCAGGTATTGATCGTGCACCTGTACAAACAACTTTACCACTTCTGAAAATCAAAACTGCAGTTTTTGGTTCTGCTAATTTATAAATAAGTCCTGGAAATCTATCCTGATCATATTCTGCACCTTCTAATTGAAATGCAATATCTTGAAGCATCAATTCTTTACCAATTGATGCACTTGCTACGACGTTAACTACTATTATTTCTGCCATGTAAAATACCTCTGGGGAGAATTTTCTATATAAAGTGCCTATTTAAAGGTTTAAATACTGCTCTCAAAAAAAACTTATTGCAGTGCATAAATTAAGACTTGTAGATTATTTATTCCAAAAATGTTGTATTTTCCATTGATACATTCTATTTCAATACCTTTTTTATGATGGTTGTATGCCTTCATACTCCAATGGGAAAATATGCAGCTTCTATAGATGATGTGCGCTCTGCAGCTAAACGAATAGAAGGAGTTGGGCACCGGACGCCTGTGCTAACAAATAATACCTTGAATCAGATGTCTGGTCGCAATCTTTTTTTCAAGTGTGAAAATTTTCAAAAGGTAGGGGCATTCAAATTCAGAGGTGGATGGAATGCAGTCTCAATTCTAAGTGAAAACGAAGCTGTAAAAGGCGTTTGTACTCATAGTAGTGGAAATCATGCTCAAGCTGTAGCTTATGCCGCTATGATGAGAGGAATTCCATCTTACATAGTTATGCCAAATAATGCGCCAAAAGTTAAACTAAATGCTGTAAAGGGATATAAGGCTGAAATTACATTATGTGAGCCTACTCTAGAGGCTAGAAGGACAACTTTAGAAGATATTGCTGAAAAAACGGGAGCCACAATTATCCATCCATTCAATAATCCTAATGTAATCGCTGGACAAGGAACGGCAGCATTAGAATTAATTGAAGATGTCGGAAATTTAGATGCAGTTATTGCTCCAATAGGAGGTGGAGGGCTTATGTCTGGTACATGCATAACTACCCGTAACCTTCTACCCAATGCCAAATTGTATGGAGCTGAACCGAAAGGAGCTGATGATGCATATCGTTCACTTAAAGAAGGAAGAATGCTCCCTCAAAAAAATCCTAATACAATCTGTGATGGACTTCTTACAGGCTTAGGTGAAAATACTTGGAATATACTAAAAGATCACTTAGATGCAATATATACCGTTACTGACGATGAGGTAATAAAGGCAATGAGATTAATTTGGGAAAGAATGAAAATTATTATTGAACCAAGTTGTGCTACACCTGTTGCCGTAGTTCTAAGTGATGAATTTAAAGCACTGGAAGGAATGGAAAATATTGGAATTATACTTACTGGTGGAAACGTAGATTTATCAAAATTGCCATTCTAAAAAGAATGGCGAGCCTGCAGGGATTCGAACCCTGGATCTTCTGGTTAGAAGCCAGACGCCCTTCCAGGCTAGGCTACAGGCCCTAAGTCAGTTGCATGGGAGGTGGGTTTTAGTGGTTTGGCTACTAATGAACTTCACTTCCATCTTTAATTTCTTTATCTGGCTGTAGGAGACTGACAATTCCTTCCCCCTCTGCTGCCAATAACATTCCATTAGAATCTTCACCTCTGAATTTTGCAGGAGCCAAGTTAACCAGAACGGCAATTTTCTTACCTAAAAGTTCATCAGATTCATAAATACCGCGAAGGCCGGTAACAATCCTCTTAGTAGGTCCTCCAAAATTTACATCTAAAAGCCAAAGTTTATCAGCATTAGGATGAGGTTCTACTTGTTCCACAGTTCCTATTCGGATATCCAATTTCTTAAAATCGTCAAAAGTTATCTCTGGTTTGACGTTAGCTAGCTCGTTTGTTTCCTCTGGGGGCATTTCTTTCTCCAATATTTCGTCCATGTTTAACTTAGTAAACAATGGCAAGGGTTGTTCTAATTTGAAATCCGTCTTGACTTCAAGAGCTGAATTCCATCCAAGATCTTCAATTTTATCTTTCTGGCCCATGTAATCCCAAGCTTTCTGGGATGACTTTGGCAAGAATGGTGTCATCATTACTGATAAACTACGGCACAAATTCAAAAATGTAACTAAGGTTGCTTCACAAGCATCTCTATCTGCTTTCAATTGTTTCCATGGTGCGGCTTCATTCAATGCTATGTTTCCAGCTTGCGATAATTCCATAACGGCTTGTAATGCTTTTTTGAATTTACAAGCTTCTAAAGCTTCTGAAACTCGTTTATGACTTTCTATTATTTTCTCATTGAGTGAGGGAATTGTAGTCGCATCTGAATGGAGTCCATCGGGATAATTTTTGTTAGCAAATGACATGACTCTGTAAAGTAAATTACCATAATTTCCAATCAATTCAGTATTTATTCGAGTTACATAGTCTTCCCATGTAAAATTTGCATCCTTTTGTTCAGGCATTATTGCTGCCAAATAAAAACGCAATAATTCAGGATCATATCTATCTAAATAATCTGGAATCCAAATTGCATGTCTTCTTGATTTTGAGAATTGTGAAGAATCTAATAATAAATATTCATTTGCAGGAACATCATGTGGAAGTTTGTATCCGCAACCTGAAAGCATAGCTGGCCAAATAATTGTATGGAAAGGTATGTTATCCTTAGCCATGAAATAATAGTGCTCAGATTCTTCACTTTCCCACCATTTTTTCCATTCATCTGGTTTACCTTGATTCTTAGCCCAATGAATTGAAGCTGAATAATATCCCATTACTGCTTCAAACCAAACATACATTCTTTTGGTTTCATAACCTTCTCTTGGAATCTCGATACCCCACTCTAAATCTCTAGTTACGGCCCTATCAATTAATCCTTCTTTGAGCCAATTTCTTGTAAAATTAATTACAGAAGGGCGCCAATGCTCTTTACCCTCTGATAACCACTCTAATAACGTATCTCGAAATTCGGACAATTTGAAAAATAAATGTTCTGTCTCCTTGAATTCAATTTTGGCATCTGGATTCAATTTAGAACGTGGATTAATCAACTCTTTGGAATCTAAAGTCTTTCCACAATCATCACATTGATCACCTCTTGCAGATTCACACTTACAATGAGGACAAGTTCCCTCCACATACCTATCTGGTAAGAATTGTTTAGAAATTGGATCATAAGGCTCTTCCGAAATTCTTGGTTCAATGTATCCATTCTCATCTAATTTTTTTAAGATTGATAAAGCGATTTCAGCATGCTCTTCTGTATGTGTGTGTGTGAATAAATCAAAAGAAATACCCATTTTTTCAATAGAGTCACTATTGAGTTCATGATATCCCATTGCAACTTGCTCAGGCGTTTTCCCTTCTTGCTGAGCTGTGACAGTAATCGGAGTCCCATGCATATCGCTTCCACTAACCATCAGAACTTTATTTCCTTTCAAACGATGGTACCGTGCGAATATGTCGGGTGGCAAATAACAGCCAGCCATATGTCCTAAGTGCAAAGGACCGTTGGCGTAAGGCCAAGCCACACATACTAAGACGTGCTTCACATAACCGCAAAATTCATGCTATATATGAAACGTGGTTAGTAAAAAAGAACGATTATACTTACAAAACTGTTCCAAATAATATGCGTCACCATACTAGGAATTATACTGCCCGTTTTAACACGGAGCCAGCCATAAAGCAAACCCCCACCAAAAGCCATACCGTAAGCGACTGGCTCATGCGCAATAGAAAATATCAGTGCCGATATGACTATGGATGTTCGATCATTGTAACATTTCAATAAGACACCTAAAATAAAACCTCGAAACAATAATTCTTCTAATATAGGCGTCAATACGGAAACTGAAATTGCCAATAAAATTGAGGATCTATAAGATAGTTCTTCAAGAGCTGCGATTATCTCTTGCTCATTTGCCTCCGGAAAAAAGTAAGTAGTAAAAACAACATGCAATGGTTTAACAAGAAAAACATCAATAAGTATTACAATTCCAATTAAACGCCAAACTTCACCATTTCTAGGAAAAGTCAATAATTCTTTAAAACTTTCAGAAGTATGTGAATTTTTCAATATAAGAAAAACTAAAATTCCCGACAAGATAGTAGATACAACTACAAAATATACTAATTCCTCAACAAATGAGGTCACGACAATTAACAATACAAATAATAAGGCAAAAATTCCAATAATTGAGCACCAAACGCGCCATGCTGACCAGCGCTTGTCTGAATTAATCTGGCGAGAGCTAATCCAACATTGATTGCTACAATATACCTGATCTTTAATGTCAGAAATAATAGGAGTTAGACAATTTTTACAATATTCCATAATCAAATTTCCATATTTGATAAGAAATTGACTAATTTCTTCATTGCACGACCTCTGTGGCTTACACTATTCTTTTCTTCAAGTGATAACTCCGAAAAAGTTTTTCCGTGTCCCTCCGGAATAAAAATAGGATCATAACCAAAACCACCCGAGCCTCTCATTTCATCAATTATATGGCCTGTGCATTCGCCCACAAATTTATGCTTGGAACCGTCTTTAAGCATTAAACCCAGAACACATCGAAATGTTGTTTTCCTTTCCTCAATACCCTTCATTTGTTTAAGAACGCCTTCAACGCCTATAGTATCATAAATATAACGTGAATAAACTCCTGGAAAATCCTCTAAACTCTCAATGAAGGCTCCAGCATCATCAATCACAAATGGCGGTTCAACTTTATCTTTCAACCAATCCAATCCAAAATCTACAACTTCTTCTAAAGTGGATGTTTGTATTTCTGGATAATCTATCGAATTTTGAACCGGAAAGAAATCCGTCTCCTCAAGAGACTGGACAAATTCTCCAATTTTGCCCTTATTGGTAGTTACTATAGTTAATTCGGTAATCTCAGCTTTAGAAACTTCTAATTCTCCTGCAATAGCTTTCTTAATATCTTTATTGTTTTTTACAGATTGTGATTCATCCACACCAGTTGTTATTTGATAAGAACTCTTATCTTTTGTTATTATTTCATTATAATATATTGGAAATTCTCCATCATGGTGGTGCAAATCAAAAGAATCAATGGAATTATTCATTATGCTCAGACGAACTTTCCCCTCACTATCTAGGAATATTAATTTAGTAGGAGTTACGCGTACACGTCCATCTACTTTACCAGCTTTATAGAATCCTTTTCTCCACCATACAACTGCAAATTTTCTAACAAAAAAACTTGGTTGAGGGTCGTTTCTAAGTTCAATCAAAATATCTTCTTCTTCATCTATATCATCCCAATCGAGTTCATCATCTACTCCCCATTCGATGTCATCGACGTTATCCCAATCAATTTCCTTCGAAGACATTATTGACTGCAATTAACTTGGCACTTTAATGGTTCTGGTTTGGGCGTAATTGCCTTATATGGCTGGTTGGTCGAGACAAATTAGCGGGGGTCGCATAGTCTGGCCATTGCGTTGGATTGCTAATCCAATGGGAGATAATCCCACGGGGGTTCAAATCCCCCTCCCCGCGCCATCGTATCCTCTGACGAGAACTTTTCAGCTGACTTCGTCTATTTTTGGCCATAATACCCAAAATAAGGGGGTGTCATAAGGTGGTGGTCTTACTTTCTACGAAATATTGCTAGTAATCCAATTGAAAATAATGATGTGATTAGGGATATTGATGGTAGGCCACTTTCTTCTTCTGGTGATTTTACTGTTACACTAAGTGAATCTGTTGCCGTGTTTCCGTCATTGTCTATAACTCTCAACGTTGCAGTGTATATGCCTGCGTTATTGAAGATAAATGTGGTCAAACCATTTTCATTTGAAGACCATTCATAAACTCCATCTCCATCAAAATCCCATTCATATTCTACAATACTTCCATCCTCATCAGTTCCAGCCCCACTGAATTGAACCGTACCTCCTGGTTCTATGCTAGTATCTGGACCTGCAATTGCAGTTGGAAACCCTAGAGGAGTTTCAGTATCTGCAGAGTCGCTGTCATCTTCTTGACAATTGGTCATATTTACTGTAGCTGTAACTGTTCTGCTTTCGGTTTCACCTTCCATAGTAGTAGATATTTTTACAATCATAGTATAGATACCTGGAGTTACATTTTCAGCAACTACTTTAATTGACATTGGCTGTTCCCCTGCTGCATCAACTTGATATTGAAGAATTGGTAACGTAATTGTAAAACCTGCATCTTCCAATTCTTGTATATTAGTTAATTCAAATACTATGCTGTCATTAGCATTGCCATTATTCATTCCTGTAAAATTGGTCTCGAAAGTAGAACCTATGCAATGAGAAGCAGAGGGTTGTTGCGCTTGAAAACTTAATCTAGCATAAGGATCGATGCTAGCTGTAAAATTAGAAATAACTTGTACCTGATTTAATTGTGTATTCGTTTCTCGGCCACTACCAAGTGCTGAAACTTGCACTATTCTTGCCTCACTCCTTGTCAATGCTAAAGCACAGATTGGTATAGTTATGCTGCCTTCTGGTCCAAGAGTAACTGAAACTGCACCCGGTGAAATCGTAATACCACTGCCTGAAAGTGCAACATCAACATCAATTGTAGTTGTTCCTTGATTATAAATATCCATATCTGTACATCCGATACCGTTAGCGCCAGGTCTTACGTCAAGGTGAACAATATCGTCTGTAAAAGTAACCGAATAATCATATATTGGATTTTCATAATCGACAATTAATACAAAAAATACGCCACCAGACTCTCCTTCCTCGTTTTCCTGATTGGATGTAATATATACATAATTCTCTATAATACTTAAATGAATACCATTCTCGATTCCAGTATAGTTTCCAATGTATGTAGGGGTAGCAGGGTCCTCAATATCTATTATAATTATTCCATTTCCAGAAATATAAGCATAATTCTCCAAAATTTCCACATCCCGAAAAAAATCCAGACCTGTGATATAACCTCCAATGTATGTAGGATTAGTTGGATCTTCAATATTTAATATAACTAAACTCCGCTCACCTGTTGTAATATGTGCAACAAGATAAGTATAATTTCCCGAAATTGTTAAGCCCTTACTCTCAAAACTATCATCTTCATAATATCCTATATGAGTTGGCTCTGTGTGATTCGTAATATTTATTATCTCTAATCCCCGATTAGAAGCAATATAGGCATAATCTCCTATAATCTCTAAATCTCTGCCGAATCCAATGCTAGTTTGACTAACAAAGGAACAGTCAGCAGGATTTTCAATATTTTGCACAATTAAATATTCTCCTTGAGTCAAGGTGTAAATATAATTGTCTAAAACAACCATACCTGTATCTTGGTTAGTATAATCACACACGCCAACTTCAATAGGCTCTGTAGGGTCCTCAATGTTTAGTATGCCTACACCATTATTCCAGTCATCAACATAAGCATAATTCCCTACAATAACAACCCTATAGGCTGACGTTTGAGAATCTTGAGAATCGCAATTGTTACGAAAACAAGTATCATAACTTCCGGCCAAAATAGGATTAGTAGGGTCTTCAATATTTAATATAACTAAACCCTCTTTATCGGCAGCCAAATAGGCAAAATTTCCTGAAATAGCTACATCATGTATTGTAGCATCTGTATTACTATAACTTCCTACATACTCTAAGTAAGGATCTCCAACCTCAGCACTTACATTTCCAACACCAAAAACAACCAAAACCAGCGCAGCTAACAATAATATCCTCAAAGGATTCATAATTTTACAAAATGTGGGTTGTATTTAACAAAATCGGCTCGGGCTTCGGTTCTCCCTCCCTGCGCCATCGTATCCTCGAACTTTTCAGCTGACTTCGTCTATTTTTGGCCATAATACCCAAAATAAGGCAGCAATCGAACAGAAAAATACCCGTTTACTGTACAGTATAGACGCTGAACACGTCCGCAATTATTGTGAGGTTTGCGACAAGCTATATTGTGCTGAACATTGGAAGATTACGCCAATGTATGAATGATGATTGGTGTGATGGTTTTGTTTGGACTTGTTCCCGGGGGCATCACAAGGAGTTCTAGGGGGCAACCCGTAAGGGATTTTGGGGGCATATCTGGGCGTTTTTCAATACTCACCCCTTAAGGGGTGTAGGGTCTTGCCCCCTAAGTGTGTTTTTCCTTCTGTTCAGCCTCTAAACATCGCCTATATTTTTCTATTATTGTATAATTTGACATAGCTCTGTTTCAGCAGGCGCGTCCTAAAATTCAGTTTAACGTAATTGAACTATTTTTAAAACACCTTCACGACGATAGCCATTTTGAAAATTTGTTTTGAAAAGAGGGAACGGACCTTTATTTCATTTTTTCCTCAGTTTGAGTCTTTTTTCTGAGATACTGTATAGTAAAATAGATTATTAATACAGAAGAATATGTTCAAATATCTCTTCTTGTGTCAAACAATAATATAATATATTACCTAGTAAATCAGAGAATATGTTAGAATCTGTTAAATTAGGGATTACTCTGCTAATCGCCTTATCTTTCTGTGTACCTTGTTCGTCAGGTTTAGCAGATGAAATTTATGAAATAGAAACAAAAGATTCGGAAAGAACTTACCCTAACGATTGGACACATCGACCCTTTGTTGAATTATTCTCAAGTTTAAGTTGTGTCTATTGTATGACTTACGCTGATCCTGCAATGGACCAAGTAATACACGATGTCGAGGGTGATGAATCTAATCCATACAATGTAATCGTTTTTCATCAAACCAATGGTGGCGCTGGTGACGACCCATTTCATACCGAACAATCAAAATCACGTATGACTGATCATTATGGCCAAACCGGGACTCCAAATGCCCAATTTGATGGAAACTATAGATATGTTGGTGGCGGAGGAGAATCAAACTATCAAGATTATATTCAAGCACTGGATGATTCGGGACCAAGAGAAGGAGAAGGTAATGATGAACCTT
>Ga0209709_10001677_pt1 | contig 20162 bp, 22 predicted proteins | sample ArcticOcean_MG_C_2_FD_187435 | JGI IMG/M metagenome (GOLD analysis project Ga0209709, IMG submission 187435) | Marine microbial communities from western Arctic Ocean - ArcticOcean_MG_CB4_136 (SPAdes) (version 2) | ecosystem: Environmental > Aquatic > Marine > Oceanic | place: Arctic Ocean...
GGAGTCAAAAAAAAAGGGCGGGGGACCAAAAAGTTACTGTGGCCTCTTTCGTGTGACAACGTGCTGCATGTATTGTTTTTTTTTTGCACTGTGCCTTTCGTTTGCGAGAAGACGCCCCACCACCAACAAATTTACCGCCAAGTTTGTTCAGTTGTCTTCGCAACTGGTAGCTCTCCATCTGCGGCGCATTTTGTTAATGTTCTTGTACATGCTGTCCAGCAGTTTGCGGTCCCGCGGTCGAAGATTCTTTTTCCTTCGATCGGACTCAATGTTATTCCTGACCATTTGTTTCAGGAACCCCCAGTTGATTTCAGGACCTCGACCAAGGTCGTGAATCTTTCGAAAAGTACTGTGAACGCTTGCAACCTGCGTGCGAATCAAATCGTTGTTTAACACATGAGACTTCAATTCCAGCGTGAGCACCGTGTAAATATTTATGCGCTCCCAAATTTTTGCGGTCTGCTTTTGTGGCACCACACAGTGAGCAGTCTGCACCGTGATTCAACGCGTAGGTTGTTCGTAACCAACTTCGGCATTTCTCAGCACACATTCGTTGAAAATTGCGGGTGTTATATTTATACCACGTGTCCTTTTGCTTGGGACGCCACTTGCTTTGTTGCCACCTGCTTTGTTCGCGTTTGCGTTTTGCCATGTTATGGTTAGGGCAAACTTTCTGTGTTCGATTAGGTGGATTCCAATTCCAATTCCATTTGACGCGTGAGAATTGTTGAGCGAGGCCCAAAACTCGCGTCTGTATCTTAAAATTTTCAAAAATCACAAAAATTAACCTTCGTTTTTTTTTTGGTATTCGTACCGAATTGACAAGGTCGTAAAAAAATCATTCATATTTTCAGTATAATATTTTCTGAATTATTTTTTTTGATGGCGCAGCACTCTACACGCTGAATGTTTATCACGACAACGTGCGGGTAGAGTTGCGGCGATCGCAGAGAGGCCTCCATGTCGGCCAACTCATTTTTAAATTATATTTTTGAGTAAAAAAAAAAACGATGACACCAGAGGAAGTTACGTATATGCTAAAAAAGGTGTGGGTGGGGTACAATCATCTCTGCTTTTACCGTTGGGTGGTCGGGTGTTGTTGCATGTTGGTTCATGGCCGCCATGCCCAACTCTACTCGCGTGTCGTTGTGATACGTTCATCGTGTGGAGTTGCCACGTGTCTATGAACCAGTCGACATTACCAAGCCGTGGAGCTGTCGTACGATGGACCGCACGATCGTTTACGTGTCCGATGTACCGTGCGCCAAGTTAGCGTGACGCGGCGATGAGTTGCTGCATCGTTGCGTCTTGTTGCCCCGTAGACCCGGAGGCGGCAGCTTCGTTCGTGGTCTCGGTATTGGCGCTTTGTACCTCGAGATCAGGTTGTTGGTGTGAACGGCCAGATGAACCGCTGCTGACCGCGTCGCGCACCGATTGCTTAAAAGCGCACGTCTTGGCACCAGATGCTTTGCACGCTTCTCTGGCTTCGTTGGTGGCCGCCGGGATGAGTGAGTCGTCCCCGGTGATGTCGGCAAGACCCGGTCCGGGAATTTCATCGAGGAGAGTGGGTGCTCGCTGTGGAGCAATACAACCCAGACCGGCCTTGCAGCACTTCCACTGGCCGTTTTTAAGTTGCAGGCTGTAGGGTTGGTTGCACTTGTAGGACATGTTTGATTTTCTTTTTTTATATTACCAGAAGAAAAAAAAAATGTGGAGACTCGTCCTGCTGTTCGTATTTGTCCTCGTGCTCTCTATGGTGCTTAGGCACACACGGTGCAAAAAAACGCGTCGGCAAGAAACAATCATCGCGGTGCTTCCCATCGTAATAGAGCAAGGCCTGCCCGTTGCGATTTTGCCCGACGACACACACGCTCAGATTTCGTTCGAGGGTCAGGGTTTGCTGTCGGATCGCTTGGCGCACTCGGGCGTGCAGATGATCGAAGTGCAGTCGGGAATCAACATCAAAGCCCCGGTGCGTTTGGCGCGCCGCTCGCGACCCAAGATTTCCGCCCTGAGTCTGGGACCGAACGTCAAAGCGGTAACCGTTGACTTGGGCACCAAACAAATGACGTTGCATCGCGCGGAATTGTCCAGCTCGCCGCAATTTCGCTACGAGGTGGACCACACCGGCACACAAACAGGCGTGCGCCTGAAGCCGCTCGGCAACGAGATGTGGAGTCGTGTGGGTAGTGTGAGTCTCGATCTCGATGCCGATGAATCGTCCGGCACGCACGGTATCGTACAGTGCGATCGCACGAAATTAAGGGTGGATCACGCGGTGCCGGGCAAAGATACGGTGCTGGGCAGAAAGGATTTGGTCGAGGGTAAGTACCGTATGGTGTTCAACCTCCAAACGAAAACCGCGTTTGTGCAGTGAGGAAAACCCTTTTTTTTTTTCGTGACCTTGGAAAAACCAGCATGTCCGAATCCAATAGGCGGATTTTGAAAGAAATGGCGGAGATCGAAGAGAACCCCATTCCAAACATAAGCGCGTTCCCGTCCGAAGAAGATCAGCTTCGTACGTGGACGGCGACAATTCGGGTGGACAACGAGGAAAGTGTTTACCACGGCGGCACGTTCATTCTAGAAATCCAGTTTCCCAGAGACTACCCTTTTAAACCGCCAAACGTGCGCTTTCTGACCCGCGTCTTTCACTGCAACGTGAGCGACCGATCGGGTGCCATCTGCCTTGATTTATTGAAGGACCAGTGGAGCCCGGTAATTACGATACAGAAGCTGTTAATTTCCATCGCGCAGCTGCTTGACGATCCGTGCCCGGAGGATCCGTTGACCCCCGAGGTGGCCGAGATGTTTTTGAAAAATCGAATCCAACACGACGAGACTGCCCGCCAGTGGACAGAAAAGTATGCCAAATAAATAAAAATATAACACCAAAGTAAAAAAAAACAACATGCTCGACATTCCGAATAAAGCTCTAAAAAAAGTCATTCGGACCAACGAGACAAAAACAGGTCGGCGCGACGTGACCGCCCGCCGCAAACTGAATGAGCTGATTGCGGGAGGAAGAAAGTATTGCTATCCCCACAATGGGTACGGGCAGAAGTGCGTGAGAGAGTCAAACAACTCACAGTTGTGCGCTAGCACGGACGCGAACGGTTGCTGTCCCGAGGGCTGTATTCTCAAGTAAAAAAAAGGCATGATATTTAAAACATTTGAATTTTCTTGAATATAAAACACTTGTATGTAAAAGAGGAGAGATATTCGCGGGGTACTGAATGGTTACTGAATGACAGTCTGCCCGAGTGGTCTAAGGGGCTACGTTAAGGTCGTAGTATATTCGTATGCGCGGGTTCGAACCCCGCGACTGTCATTGACTCGGCGGCTCTTTATTACAAACCACTTCGACATAATTTTCATTATTCACTTTTTTTGGATCAAAAGGCGTACTTGTATGGAAATAAACTAGCGCAGTAGAGCACCGCAAATCGAACGGCAGCCAAAGTCATGTTCCGCCCGGCTAGCTCAGTCGGTAGAGCGCAACACTCTTAATGTTGTGGTCGAGGGTTCGAGTCCCTCGTCGGGCATTTTCCGTTTGGGCAATGGGCAATCGGGGCAATGGGCAATGGACAATGGCCAGTCCTCGATCCGCAGTGGGAGAGATTTGCTTGTTCTCGCAAGTTTACCTACGCTCGCCGTTTTCGGAACGTGCTTTGGGAGGTAGATCTGCAGGCTTTCCCATCCCAAAGCACCGCATAAATAAAAAAATGGTGTTATTTTTTTGTATTAAACTTTGTTCTGTTGTAACGACAGAGGACTGTGGTACATTGTGTCGCGGCCGACGTCTCGGAGCAATTGCACGAGTACGTTTTTGGAGGGAAAACAGGAACCGTTCGAACCGTTTGTCCGACCGGTGCTCAGTTCTTCGAGCACGGCAACGGCGACGGCGTCGTCGCGAGGCAAACGGAGGACCTTGTCGTTGACGAGGCGTTGGAACGCGTCGTCCCCAAGAATAGACTGCAACACGTGTCGCTCCACCAACAGCCGCGCCCCGTTCCTCGGGCGCGTCGATTGCCATTTGGTAAGCACGCGGCGAACGCGCCGCGCGTCTTTGCGCAAAGCGTGCACGTTCCCTCCCCCGCGAAGTCGCGTGCGGGTGTGTTCTGTCAGCAAGCGTACGGCCTCTCCCAGCTCAGCGGCCAAATGTTTCTGTATTTTCGTGGGTCGCATGATGCCGAACTCGATGGTCATGTGCGCCGTCCGCCTGCCATCCACGTCGACGAAGCGCGTCCCCGTCGGAAATACGTTTTGCAACCGTCCGAGTTCGCTATTTGCGAACCACATTGTTTCGGCGTCGTCGTGCATAAACATGCGCCACCCGCTCGGCAGCAGAATGTTGCCCCCGGCCCGCAGGTGTTTTTTGGTCTTTTTGTAGCCCCCCTTGTACTTTTTGTACCCGAACCGTGCGATTCCCCCCACGGCCATCGTGCCGACGACGAGGCCGAATGTGGGGCTCAGCACAACCGCCGCCGCCATTACCGCGACATTTGTGTAGCACCACGCTACAATGCTTGCCGTTTGGGCGAGGACCGGTAGATTACCGACGAATTGCATCGCAATACCTACATAACTCATCGCAATACCCGTGCCACTGTATGTTTGCAACCAACCGACAACGACTGCACCCCACGTTCCCGCCGCTGAGGATCCAGTAGCAATCTGCACAAACGAAACGACGGCGAGAAGGGTGGCCACTTTGCTACCGTGTTTTTTCACAACGTGCCCGAAAGTCAGCGTTTTTTGGATGCACCCGTCTCGCAACTCGGTAAAGTATTTGCATTTTTTAGGCACAATCGTACATCCTGCCAAACATAAACCCGAGGCCACGGTCCACACACAGAACCACACTTCGTCCGCGGCCAATTTCAGGCTGGTGGTGATTATTGCGGTGTTGGCAACGACCATCCCGACGGGACTGACAAAACCCACCGCCAAACCTACCGCCATGCCGACGGACAACACGCTCATGACCCGACCCGTCCACACGTTTTTGATCCACGCGTCCGGCAGGCGCAGACCTACCAGATCACCAGCTCTGGCGAGGTTGGTTGCGATGATGTGCAATCCCTTGTGCTGTTGGTACACCTGCAAGCCGGCGGTGAAGATGTCGCCTCCGATTACCAAGAGTTCCTTTTTACCACTCCACGCGTCGCTTGGCAGTGATTTGAACCAATCCTTTATTTTGCCTGTGTTCTTCAGCCCTAGCTTGGTGCTGAACAATTTTTCGTACATGGTTTTGACACGCCCCGTGTTCATGTTTCCCTCGAGAGCTTTGTCGCCGAATTCGCGCACCCATTTTGCGCACTGTCCGTCGGGCAGGCCGTCTTTCATACCTTTGGCGAGTGTTTTGGCTTTCTCCGGGTCAACGTCGTAAAAGTGCTTCAACGACCCTTCGATGGATTCCGGGGAATATCCGTTGGTATGGATCTGCACCATGAAACTTTTGAACGTCTTTCCACTGTCCTTATCGATCACGTCCTTGATGGATTCGAGTACGCCCCCCGAACTTGCGAGCGACGTCATTAGTTGTGCGTGCATTTCGTCGAGGTGGAGCGTCGCGCTCATGTGCAGCAAACTGTCGGACAGCATGGATTTGGCGATGGGAATGTTTTTCGCGATGGTCCACATCTTGGCGCCCATTTTCATCGCGTGGCAGACCGGGTCGCCGGTGCCGATTACCTCGGCCACCATCTCGAGCAGAAACGGGCGCCAGTCTATTTTGAAATCGCTGCGCCCCGTTTTAGAGGCCATTCCCATGTAGTAAGCGTTTCGATCAAACATTTCTTTCAGCCCCCCCCCACGGTTCAAAACGGCGGCCACTGGGTCGTTCAACCACTCGATGGGCATGTTGCTCAAACGTGCCGCGCGCTCGCGGATGCGTGCTTTCACCTCGTCTCGTTTTGTTTTTTTGTTTTTTTTCAACTGGCGAATGTCTTTCAGCAGATCGTTGATCTCCACCTTTATGTTGTGCAGGTAGGTTGCCGTGACACTCTCGACGCGGCCAATCATTTTTTCCGCAAACTTTTTCTGATCCGGCGTCGCCGTGTCCATTGCCTCGAGCAAACATGCCTTTTGCCACGCTTCCAAATCGTTCCCGATCAGTTCGCCGGCGGCCTTTTCGACGCTGCCTGCTTCGACGGCGTCCAAAAACTTTTCGGCGCTTTTCCGATGCTTTTTGCGCGGGTCCCCGTCTTTGTTGAGCACCTGCAGCATGGACTGTACCAACGGGTCGGCCGTCTTCGCTTTCTGGAGGGACTTTCCCGCCACCTCGTACCCCTGTTGTTTGGCCTTTTCGAATTTGAGAAGACTTTCCTCGCGCAAGCGTTTGGATCGCTCCTCCAACGTTTCATTCGGCTTGTCAGTTTCCACAATTGCTTCTTGCATTGCTTCCAATCCCTCGTGCGCGGGATCCTTCCACCACGTGGTTTCGCCGACTTCGGTGTACCGGCGTGACATCATGTGCGAGGCATGCAGACACGTGTTGAAGATCTCCTTGCGCAGCTTGTGCATCCCTTTGTCGTTTTTGAGCTTGGTCCAGTCCAACAGATTACCCCTGAACCCGTCTTCGGGATCTTCGACGGTCACGTAAAACGAGGGTATGCTGAATTTCCCGTTCACTTGAAATGCGGATCGCAGTGACGTGCGAAAACTGCTCGAAACTTCCTCCATGATATAAGTCTGGACGTAGAGTGGAAATCCGTGCTTGGTCGCGGCGCGCATTTCTTCCACCATGGCAGTGAATTTTTCGACCAACAGATTGCCCGCTACGTTGGACAGCACGGCCACGATGCAAAACGGCGGGCGATGCGGCAGTTTGAACTCTTTCTGTACGCCGATGTAGGTTCCCTCGAGCACCTGTCGCAAATGTTGTTCCGAAGCCATTGGCTTGTATTCCGACGTGGCCCCGTTCGAAAGTTGTATTGCCCTTCTTTTTTTTTGATAGTTGTACATGAAAAAAAATGCGTTCCCAGTCGTTTTTTTAAAAATCTCGACGCGGCTGACAAATGAGTTCGTCTTCGTCCGACATGTCAGATTACTTAGACTCGGACCACTCGGGTGAGTCGGATGTTTCAAGCGAGTTGTCCGAAGGTCACTTCGTGGGAGAAGAGGGCAATACCGTTCGGAACTACTGTTTGCAGGGTTTTCTGGGACACGGTTCCTACGGCGTCGTTTGGTCTGCATTCAACACCACACAATTGTACAGCTCGGCGAACCCCGAAGAGACCGCTGTGGCTTTGAAAATCGGGCGGTCAGAAAACATCAGTGATCGAGAAACGCGCATGCTGGAATTGGTGTCTGACCCGCACCATGAAAACGTGATTCGATTGTTCGACCATTTTATGTGGGACAGTCGCGTAGTCATGGTCCTCGACAAAATGGACATGGATCTGTTTACAATGCGGCGCGATTACGAGTTTGACCAAAAGAGCATCTGCGTTCAAATGTGCCGCGGCCTTGCGCATCTTCACGCCCACGGTGTCGTACATGGCGATTTAAAACCTGAAAATATTATGGTGAAACATGTGTCTATGACTCAATGGTTGGTGAAAATAGCAGATTTTGGCGGGGCGTCCACCATTGACGGGGACATATGTGATTACGGTCAGACGGTCGCGTACCGTTCTCCGGAAGCCGTCGTGGGGGACACGCAAGCGATGCGCCCTCCGGCAGACGTGTGGAGCTGCGCCTGCATCATTTTCGAAATCTTTTGCGACAACGTGCTCTTCGACCCGAACGAATCGAACCACTACTCGGCGCGCAGCACGGCGTCGTGGGAGTCGTCGTTGCGATCCAACCACGAACAGCTCGCCCTGATGCAGGAAATTCTAGGCCCGTTTCCGAAGCGATTCGCCAAAAAACACAGAGAGTATTTCAACTGTAAAGGCAATTTAAAAGACACAAAGCCTATCAAGACGTTTGACATGCGCGTGGTCATGATTGTCGAGTGTGATCTTGCGCCTCAAATGGCCGATGACTTGTACCAGTTTTTGAGGAAAATGCTGATGTGCACACCTCGTCTCAGGTGCTCCGCGACGGACTGCCTTGCACATTCGTTCCTCTCAACAACGCAAGAGAGCTCGAATGTTCCTCCAGAGACTGCGTCGAAAGCTGTATGCGATGAAGACCGAAGCGGATACGAAGGACACCCAACACCCAGAAAAGATGAGCACTCGGTTTCTGGTGCAGAAAAGCCCAAAGTTCAGCAGAAAGAAGAAAAGGCCAGTGCACAGTTCGACGGGGTCCAGTAAATTAGTCAAGTGGGTCGTAGCGACGGCATTGAAACTGCTGTTTAACATGCCGATTCCCATCGTTGCGGTTGCACACCATTGTGCGTTGTCATTTTTTTCAATTCCTGCATCAAAAAGGACAAACCACAGCAGCACATTCAGATTGAGTACCAATAATATCACGAAATACATCCAACTGCAAATGACGTATTTTTTCCCAAGATTCAGACGACGAGGACCCGTGACGTTCCACGGACTTACGCACACAGAACAATGCGTGTACCTGCGGGTGTTGGGAGGCCAACGCTCCCTCCAACACACCAAACATGTTGCATGAATCCATTTTTGAGATCCCCGGCACAAACATGGCGCGATCAACGGGTTGTTGTCTGTCTGTTCCTCGAAACAAAACCTGCAAAATTCTTCGTCCTCTTCCTCGTCAAACTGTACGGTTACTGTGATGATTTCGTGAGGTTTTCGTTTTCTGCTTTCAATGGCCCGTCTTTGTATCTTTCGCACAGCTTGTATGGCATTGCGCACGTCGGTTGGCGTCGACGAGGATGCCGCTGGTGGTGCTTCCGAGGAAGTGTTTCCAGCACTAATCCACAGCACCATTTTTTTTCGTTTGAAAGAAGATTATTTTCTCCGGTTGGTGCTGGCAACGCGGCGGGACCCACCGATGATTCTACGGGTGATTCCAACGGGAGTTCCGCAGACAATTTCATAGGAATTAAATCTTGAATGTCCCTTTTACAAGAAAAAAATCTTACATCATTTCGGTTTTAGTTTAGATTACAGGGAGATGATGTGACCAGTGCGGACATCTCAAGTATTATGCCTACGACGGCGGTCGTCAACCTCGGATTCTGGCTGGTGTTCGTGATCCTTTGAATCTGACGTCCGATGTCGTCAATGGGCACACGGTGTCCCTTGAGCAGACGCTTTAAAAACGCACGTGTTTGTGTGTCCAACCCGCTGTTGTTTAGCACGCTGCACACATTTGGTTCGTCGAAACTTAATTCTACCGGCGCCACGCATCCCTTGAGCGAGCATGTGATGCTGGCCAACAAGTTGTGCGGCGTGTCAAAGTACTTGGCGTCCGAAACGGAAATGGCGAGCACAAGGTCCGGTTGGCGAACCACGTACTGTATGTGGCGCACGCCCTCGACATTTATCATGACTTTTCTGCCTCCTACAAGACTTTTTCGGCTCACCGCCAGCACCGCGGCGTAGGGGATGTCTTCCGGTAGAAGTACCCACGGCCCAAATACATTTGCAATTGCCCAGAAGATGATTCCTCCCCGCGTCGTGGGGCTGTCAATTTGGGCCGGTGTCAGGCGAAAGTGTTGATCCCGCCCACCCCTTGTCAGTACATACGGGTATTTTCCGGACATTGTGTTTTGAAACAAGAGCAATATTTTTTTCTCCTGTTTTCATCTGCACAAAGGTACACCCATGATATCCGCCATCGCAGTGTTGTCACACAGGTTTATGCCCCCGACAAATGTTGGGTGACACGCTCCTTCCGCGCAATAACACCCACCACCTTTACAGTAGGGTACCTGTTGACACTCTGCACAATCTCCGCCCAGCACTTGAGCGGGCTGGGGGCAATGGCCTCCTTTGCCGTCGCGTGCAATGAGACAGTCGACGAACAATTCACATATGCCTTTGTCGGTGCAGTACTCCTTGTTTGCTTTACAATCTGTATGGGTTTCGCAGTTCATGTTGTTTAATGTAGGTAACTATATTTTTTTTGTTTCATCTCTGCGCGCGCTTTGGCCCACGTCACGAACGCCAGAGCGGGGACGGCGACAAGCATGACGAGCACCAAATAAATAAAATTTGTGAATATGGGCCGCAAACCTATATTATCCAGTGATGTTTTGAACAGTGCTAGAAAGAAATCGCGAAAGACGAACGCGCCCATGAAACTCAGGGCACCGGTCAGCACGGTCAGCAGACTCATTTTCACCATGTGCAACAGCATATTTTGCTCGTATTTTGCGTTTCTTGTGTCGAGCAGCTCGGCTCGAAGTCGCAACAGTTCATCCTGTGCCGCCGAAACGGTATCGTCAACCATGCTGGTTTTGGTTGGTAGTCGGAGAAAAAAGTTCATCCTTGTGGCTGTTGTGTCCTCCAAGGCAAAAGCCGGGTTGCGAACACGCGGTTTGTGCCGACGGGTCGTGGCCGTGGTTGTGGTCCTCGTTGGGGTCGAGCAGTTCACCGGTCTCCTCGCAGTACATGCGGCCACACAGTTTGAGGCCGCAGTCAAAACACCACGCGCGACCGCAACCCACGCCCAAGACGAACACACCGACTTCGGGTCGCCCACACACGACGTAATTGCAGCGGTCGTCTTTCAAAGACCACCGTTCGCACCAAGGACATTGCTTGGCATCAGTCATTTTTTCTTGAAACTGCATTAAAAAAAACCCGGGTCTTTCCAACATGAATTTTCCCGAAAATTTTGGCATTTCTCTCGTTTTTTTACCCGTGTGTTGGGTTGCATTGGCGGTGGCGCCGAGGCCGTCCCCTCACAGTCGTTGAAGGTGTATCGAAAGGAAACGAGTACTTAAACTACTGTGAAACTGCATCCCGTTGTAACCACGCCATGATGTCCGCGTCGGTCGTGTAGACTTGTGCCAACGCACGCTCGCGCTCGAGCGCCTCTTTCGTGGAGAGGACGTACACGTGTCCGTTGGTACACGTTATCGTAATGTAGCCGTCGTTCGTGTCCATCAGAGCCTTGCGGTACTTGTCTACCGTGTTGACCCGTTCACCTTCAAACGACGGGTCGAGTGCCTTTCTCGCGGTGCCGTGGCCGTTTACGATTTCAATCAAATTTCCCGTCCTGAACGGAATGGCCTGCGTGTACCCGGGCATGACCGCGCTCACCACCAGAACATTCACTTCGCGTGACCGCGTGCTCATGGCTCCGAACAGTCCCGGAAACAGTTCTTTATGGTTGTTACGCAACGCCATGACACACAATCCACCAAACAACACGTACTCTGGTTTGTCGCCAAACGGGGGCACCATCGTGCGCAAGCTGCCCGGGTCGAGGGGCGCTTGGGTCGTGGTGATTTGCTTCGTCGTCCCGTTGTGCCAAAACTCGATTTGAACGGGTTCGCCAAGATCCACTCGCGCCAGCACGTGTTGAATCGCCACCCGTTGCTCGCCGTTCCACCGTGTTTTCAAATCTCCGAACCGGTCAAGTGCCTGCCACTCGCTGTTCGGGAGTTTGATGCGCGTAATAATCGCGCCCGGCACCATCCCGGCGTTGCGCAGCGGAGACTTATGGAATAAATGGTACACGTACACACCACCGGGCGCTGCGCCGCCCAAAATAGACTGTGATGGACGAACGCTATTCTTTCCCAACATGGCCTCGGTCGCCGCGTGGTAGCAAAACCCCAGCGAATGGGGCACCACGACTCTGGGTTCCGCGTTGCTGAGCAACTGTTTGGCCATGCGCGAGTACAACTGAATGGGGACGGCGTAGTGAACGCCGCTGACAAACATGCCGCCCATCGTCATCGCGTTGATGCCGATCACCTCTCCCGTGCGCGCCAAAATCAACGGACCACCCGAATTCCCGGGGTTGATGTCGCAATTTGTCTGAATGAAGCCGTTGGCCGCGAACCCAGAGTACTCTCCGCTCGTGTATTTCAAACTTGGCTGCCCCAACGGGTACCCGAACGCCGATACCTGCTCACCAACCAAACTCGTGTGCTGCGCTCGCAGCAACGGCAGCGGTTGAATCGCGGATTTGATTTCTTGGTTGTCGACGGGCACCTTGAACGCAATGATGCCGATATCGTACTCCGGGCATAATTTGTGCACGAACGCGGTCTGCCAGCGCTGCCGACCCACTTTGGGGAACACAATGCTGATTTGGTCGCGCAGCGACCCCATAAGCACGTGTGAACATGTAAGTATGGCAACCCATCCAGCCGAAGTCACCCGTTCGTCTAGTGGTACAAAAAACCCAGTACCGACGCCCGGTTGTTGCTTGGAGGCGATGTCGGGGCGGGACCAGTCAAGCGGCGTACTGTAACTCTCAACGCGAACGACTCCGCCGGCGGCCCTCGAATACCATTGATTTCCGGACGATGAGTTTGTAGTGTTGGGGGGTGTGCCTGACATTTTTTCTGTTACCGACACAAAAAAAAAAAGAAAAGATTGTTAACGTCACGAATTCTCCGAACGGTAATCTTTGAAATTGCAAGGCATATGACTACGTGTATATTAAAAGGCAGCACATTTTTCGATTGGTATCTCGCCAAAAATGGACACTTTTAAATATCGACGGTGGTACTTGTCGGAGAATTGGAGTACCAATGCATTTCACACGGTCACACACATGGTGGGTATTCATCAGAACCACCCCCGTGTATTGTCTGGAGAAGCTTTTTGGATTGACGATAGTTCGTTGTGCATTGGGTATGAACTACGTTCTGATCCTCGTGTATTTAGACCCATTTTTTCTCACAGGCGACAACGGTTGTTGTCAAAAGTACACGTAGGCATCATACACCCAATAGTTTTCTGGAACAGACTAAGAAACAAATATTATTTGTGCATGGCCAAGCTAAAGCAATTACCTTTAGAATGTGTTGAGTACATTGTCCGATTTATATATTAAAAACCTTTTTGCCACAATAAATGCATAACTTTTAAGATATCATGGAAGTTGTATCGGGAAAATTAGAGCCTCCAGCGCCACGTTCTCCTTGTGCAGCTTTCGCGCCACAGCGGCGTGGGTTTTCTTGGACGCATTGGGACAGTCGAGGACAAGATGTGCCATGTGGCAGTCGGCGCAGCACGGGCGCCTGCACAGTTCGCACACATTGAGACGCTCATTGGAGACTTTGTTGCAGTGGACGCACGTTTTGCGGGTCTTCTTGCGTTTCTTCTTGTGGACCTTTAGCAGCGCGACGATCTTGGTGAAGCCCTTCTTGCTCGCGATGAAGAGAGCTCTGCGCCTGTCGCTCCTCATCGCGTTGTTAAAGTCGAGCCCGGCCAACAGTTGCTCGACAATCTCGGTGTGGCCTCCCAAGCTCGCCGCAACGAGGGCCGTGTGGCCGTCAGTCGTCTCCGCCTTGTTGACGTCGATGTCGGGGTGGGTCAGCAGCCGGTCGACGATCTCGGTATGGCCGTTCCGGCTCGCCATGAAGAGGGCCGTGGCCCCGTCACTCGTCAACGCCTTGTTGACGTCGATGTCGAGCCCGGCCAACAGTTGCTCGACAATCTCGGTGTGGCCTCCCAAGCTCGCCGCAATGAGGGCCGTGTGGCCGTCAGTCGTCTCCGCCTTGTTGACGTCGATGTCGGGGTGGGCCAGCAGCCGGTCGACGACCTCGGTGTGGCCTTCGTGGCTCGCGACGAAGAGGGCCGTGCCGCCATTCGTCAGCGCCTTGTTGACGTCGATGTCGGGGTGGGCCAGTAGCCGCTCGACGACCTCGGTGTGGCCCTTCTGGCTCGCAATGGTGAGGGCCGTGCCCCCGTCGTCATTCGCCTTGTTGACGTCCATCTCTGGATGGACCAGCAACCTGCCGACGATCTCGTTATCGCCCTTTACGCTCGCATCTATGGGGAGAAGACAGTCACGGAGACTCTTCTTATTACTCCTGCGACTCTTCTTCTTATTGTGACTCTTGCCCATGGCTGCCGAGTGAACCGGGTGAACGTGGGTAGTCAGGTGGAACGAAAAAATAAATAAAAATAAATATTTATGTAATTCAAGTTGAAGTTGATGTCTTTTTTTCAGCATTTGACGCGTGGGATCAGAAAAATCAGGCTTGAAAAAGTTTATCTGAAAAAAATTTGATTTTAATTTCCAACTTGATCTGGGAGTCCTTAGTTTAATTTCCAACTGTTGTGGACGGCTTGGTGTTGAGTTTTAAAACGATCTGCCACGGCCCTTGCCCACGCACGCTGGGTGCGGTCGTCCCACGTCGGGCTCGGTGCCATGGGTGTAGCAGCTGTCGTCGCCACCCTCCCCCCTGTACCACACGCGTGTAGAAAACGTGTCGGTCCTCGCAACCGTCGCCGCCGTCGCCGCCGTCGCCGCACCCCCTGTGGCGGTGTCGTGGTGCGCCACCCCCGCACGTACCACCCACCTCCCCTGTCCAAATTACCGACACGCCGTGCTTGCGTGGAATTTGGCACTTGTGAGGTACGTTGGTTGTACTCGTCGGCGCGGGAGTGTCCGCGAAACCCAATCGCGCGGTTGGTGGGTGTGCACGCACCGCGTCCGAACTGTGTTTGCCCTGCAGCCGTCCACGTGCACCGACGGGAATTTTGACCCTCAAAATCCCGACACCGCGCGCGTGTGGTTTGGCAGGCACACTCGCGCACGTTCAGGTTGCCCGAAGCGCCCCGTCGGCGGTAGTTCAGACCCTGTGCACCCGGTATGTTGTAGGACCAGTTGACGTGAGCGTGTTTAAGCAATTTCACTACACTGTTGAAAGCGCATTGATTCACATCGGACACTTGGTAGGACTTACCTCGTCGCGGTCCGTGTGTTGTCTCCGAACACGTATTTCGTGAGGGGTTCCGAAGCATGTGACTGATTTGTTTGTGCAACGCTGCAGTGGTCAACGGGGTCGGACGCACGAATCTGTGCAACAGCCCGTTGACCGTCGCGATTCGGTATCTGCGCAATTGATTGGTGAGAAACGGTCCAAAGTGCGGCACGTCTCGAATGCGTGTACCCGGTGCAACGGTGGACATAATCGGGTTGGCACTCAAATCCGGCCCCGGGTTGCACCGCGTCTGGTTCCATGTGATGGCTGCGCCTGCCATTTTTTTTTGACTTGGGTCCCGAAAAAAAAGAAAAAAAGATCTTATCGCTGTTGTTTTTTTTGTGCCCATTGGGTTTCTGGTTGTTTATAATGATAATGTGGCTGTATACATTGCTCTTGCCGGATTTAATTGAAAATTTTCGTGTCGAAAATTTGTGTTTTTTTTTGCCTGCCTTTTTTGGGAACCATCGACCGTCGTTGAATGGAAGATTACCCCATACGAAGTTGAACAAGAAATAATAGGTAAAGCCGCAGGCGGAATTAAAACGAGTTCAAGACTGGGTGAAACTCTCTGGGCATGATTCATCACCGGATTGTTCATCACCGGATTGGCGTCCGCTTTGGCGTGGTAGCAAAAACCTTTCGGTGCAAAGAGAGAATCATCATGCACAGAGGGGGTCAAAGTAATATCAAGCGTTGATCCGTGTCTGAAAAAATCCCACGCGTCAAATACATTATATATTTAAAACTTTAGACTAACTTTTAACAGAAAAAAATGCCCGTACCATCAGAGATCCGTGCAATTTTTTACGACAATATGAAGGAAATGTTGGAGAGTAGTACGGTGCGCATATGGAACGCAAACATCGAGCGGCAGGACGCGTGTTTGGATCTGTATGACGCCATTTCAACAGAGGGGAACCGCTGCCGCGAATTTGGGGTGCTGGATCTCGACTCATGCATTTCCGGTGCAGAGTTGTACTACGACGCCGAGTATCTTGCAAGAAATGCGGAGGCGGAGGCGAACCACATGGCGTCAGATTTGTTCGGGCAGTTGCAGGGTGACGCGATATTCGGTGCGGTGGTGGTGCGTCGCAAAGAGTAAAAAGCGCTCAAGCCGACTTTGTAGGAGCCGTATTAGCCGTGTAATTAGCAGTGTAATTAACCGTGTGAGCTCAATTTGGCTTGGTGAAGGAGTGAAATGTTTTTTCACCAGAATGAGGGCACTTCCGACCGTAGGTCAAACTCCATAACCATACTTTCCTCATCGTCGACCTCTGATGGTACCATGTCGGACAACCTAAATAAATCACCCCCCACCACGTTGCCGCCCCCGCACAGGTCGCTCCAGTGCATCTCCTTGCCGCTCAAAAAACTTTCGATATCCTCCATGGGTGCGTTTAGAACTTGGAGCGCCTGTTTCCAGTCGGCGAGCACGGACTCGGGGGTTCGATCACCGGCATGCATGGCCGCCAGCACGGTGTCTCCACCTCCTTCAAAATCTGACAATTTCAATTTATTGCCGTCTTTGTCTAGACATGTCCCATCGTCGTCGCATGGGTGCATTGGTGATGGGCATTTGGTCTCGTCCAGCGTTCCGACCTTGCACAAATCCATTAGTTGTTTTTCGTTTTCTGGTTCCTTGTCGGTTGCCTTCATGACATTGTTGCAATTACTTAATTTTTTCATCGTCTCACTGTCACCGCCCCTGTCGGGATGATGTTTCAATGCACCTTTCCGGAAACATTTAGTCCACGCGCGTTGCTTGTCGTCGGCGGATGTCATATCGTCGCAAAACTCGTGAATACACTCCACTCTGCGGGATAATTCTGGGGTTTCCGAAGCAGTGGTGGAAGCAGTCACTGCCGTTTCCCACTCCGATCGTTTTTTCTTGTACTCTCGGAACGTGACCCATTGTTTGTTCTCTTTGCTGCCCATGGCTTCGTCTTTGTCCAAACATTTGTCGCACTTGAGTTTGTTCCACTCTTTCATATCAATACCCGTTGTATGCCCGTGGTCATCGTGCGTGCCCAGACACGGCGTGCACTGTTCAACGATCTTTGATTTCACTGCAGAGGCTAACGCTTTCAGTTTTACACCCGCACTGCTTTCGTAAATGAGCTTCCTTTCGTTGTCGTTCAGGTTTTTAAGACACTGGAACGCATGCAGTCCTTCGCAGGGTTTGCCTTTACAGTGTGTGTCTTCAACGAAGCATCCCGGTACTTTTTTACACGGGTATTTATTCGTTTTGATGCATTTTTCTTTATCTGTGTTACATGTATCCTTCTTGCACGACCGCACATCGCGAAGCTTTATGGGCTCTTCGAGATTCGCGGTTTCCGCATTGACTTCGGCTTCGACCTTGGTCTTTGCCTCGGCCTTAGCCTCGGCCTTTGCCTCTGCATTTACATTGGCATCAGCAGCCGCCTTGGCATCGGTTTCGACTTTGACTTTGCAGACATTCAACCATTTTTCACCCTCCTCTTTTCTTATCCCGGAGGCTTGCACCAAGGCGTTGGCACACTTCTTCGCTTTTTCGTCCGCGCAGTCGACGTCCTCGACGTCCTCGATACCGAGACATGCGTCTTGTGCACGCTTTTCAAGTGACTTCCTCAGATCATTCTTTAATTTAGCTTTTCGTTTCTTTACAAATTCATTGTAAAGATCTGAGTTCTTTTGCTTCAATATATCAACAGGACTTTGTTTTTTACGTTCCAAGTGTTCTATGAACACTTCCCACGTGCAGTTGCCTTTACACTCGTTTAAGAACGAGGCGATTACGTCACCGGCTATGTTTTTAATGTATTCTTTCGCCTTTTTCTTTTTATCACTGGCTCCGCCTTCCAGCGCGTGCTGCATGCAACGAAAAAGCACCGGTGAAAAGTGTTCTTGCGTGGACAGCACGTGCTGCCACTGTTTCTCGGACGTCAGGTGTTCCTGCGCGTACTCGGCAGCCTTCACCATGTGCTTGATGGCGTTGTGTGCGTGGCTTTTGGCGGTCGTGGTGTTGGACCGCCGGAACTGCTTGGCGCGGTCGTGATCAACTTTGGATCGGGCCATCATTTCCCAAACGGCTTTCACGGCGGGGTCGTTGGACTTGCACTGGGTGGTGGCCGGCATGGTTTGCTTTTTTTTTAAACCAATGCATGATTTTTTTTTTTGAGCGTCCAACTGATTTTTTCACGCGTCAAACGCATTCAATTTTTGACCAACAATTCAAATTCGAACATACACAACAAACTAAACACAAAGATGCTCACTACTCACTCATTTCACGACAAAAACCTTGGCGAATCGCACACCGCCGCGCTCGCGGTGTTCCGGACGGCGGTCCCGGAACAAGAAGAGATCGCGACGAGCGGTGTGCTTGTCCCACAACTCGTTGCGGGCGATCAAACGGGTGTAATTGTTCTTGACCCCGAAAGTGGGTCAGCCAACCTCGGCGGCAGCGATTTGGCCACCCTTTGCTTCGAGCACGCAATTGGAAAACGCAACGGAGACAAAGAAATATCCGTGATGTGCGCAGACCACCGCGGGAACCCGCGCAGTGCAGTGCGGCTCGTTTCCAAACAGAAGAACGGTAGTCGCTTCAACCACACCGTGTCGCGGGCCACGGTGTCCCCCGACGCGTTGCTGAAATTTGCTCAGATGCAGCCCAATCAAGACGCATTCGCAAAGGTCTTGTTCTTCAGCAATGGCGCCACACTGTCAGCGTACTCGACGGGAGACGTAGTGCGAAGCACCCAACACTGGTACGAGACGGGTGTGTCCCATGTGTTCCTCGCCGAAAGCGCTCTGCGCAAGTGGATGGGCAGCATCATCACCGTCGAGGATGTCATGTGTGCTCAGGAGCGAAGCACTACCCCACTGATGGTGCTCCGAGCCGCGCTTCGGGACACATGCACAAACGAACCAATGAACAACATCCCGACAATTCACGTCATGCGCGGACAGTGGGCAGAAGCTACACCACTGTCCGCGCAGCGCATCTTTGTGCAGCAGCTTTTGGGGTTTCCAGCCCCGATCGCGGACAATGTTGTCGACGTCTCGATCGTGGCCGACGATATCGTGTACTCCAGCGAGGGAACGATTTCATCGGACCGCACCACGCTTCGTCTTCAGGTCCACGCAAACAAAAAGACCCGTGCGCTCGTCGTGTACGCCGGAACGGCCGTGGTCAATGGCAGCGACGACGTGACCGACCGTGACGAAGATTGGAGCATTGTACCGCTTAACATTCCCGGCCTGCAGCATGTCGGCGTCCACGACGAGAGTCTGCCTGTGACCGAGGCGTTGCTGCGACTGATCGACTGCCCACCCGTCCCAAAGACGAATTCCGTGGACGACGACGAAACCTTGGAAGCGGCCGCGGCTCGTCTTATTTCCAGTCCTGTGCACGCACATGGCGTCTGGGCCTCGACGTGGACGTCGCTGTGCGCCAACTCGAAGCGCTGGCAGATCGACGGTAAAAGCGAGTGGTTGAACATGTTTCGATGTTTGCTGGGGGAGCTCAGTCTGAAAACCTCAATGCACCGCACACCGCCCAGCATGCTCCGCCACTCGTCTGTCCCGCAAGGCGGTGGTGAGGAGGGAGTCTTCTCGATGTAGATACGCAGAAGGGTGAAAAGTAAATAAAAAAAAAAGTACATTTTTGTGGTTCTCCTTGCCGCCCCTGTCCTTGAAGAATATGAACGTCGACTTTCCGTCGCCAAACTCGTACCGTATCATCTTTGTCTCCGCAGGCAAAAGGCGCAAAAGGCAAAAGGCAAAAGTTTTCAAATGTTTTTTAAAAAAATACAAAAAAGTGACGCGTGTCTGAAAACACACGTTGGTTGTTGTTTTTAATTGAAATTGCAATCCATTTTTTTCACCTCTGTCGTTTGTTGCCATGCCCAAGTGCCGTCGGCCGTCTCGTCGCCTCCCGTGCAACGGGCAATGCGGCAAAAAGGGTTGCATTTTTATCGCTGAATCAAATACTATGTTGAAACGACATCTGAGCAGGGAAAGACACCCGTGTCTCGTGTGCGAACAGACTTTTTCGCAAAAAACAAGTCGGAACAGACACATGCGCAACCAACATCCCGACGAACCCGAAACCCAAAAGATGCCACCCAAAAGGTCAGTTATAAAATGCCCCAGCGAATTCGAAGGGACTGAAATAACTGACCACTGGTGGTTCCTGAAAAGAATGACCCAAACTAACATTCAGGGTGATCGAAAGAAAAGGAATCTTCGTCCACAGGATCGCGTATTGCTGGCCAGCATGGACAACAACAACACCATTCATCACATCGCAACGCAAATTGCCCGTCGCGTTTTGAAAGACGGGTTGCTCAAAAAAAACGCGACGGACGTGTTCGGCGGGTTTTTGCCAAACGGACTCATCATG
>Ga0209709_10001678_pt1 | contig 20159 bp, 21 predicted proteins | sample ArcticOcean_MG_C_2_FD_187435 | JGI IMG/M metagenome (GOLD analysis project Ga0209709, IMG submission 187435) | Marine microbial communities from western Arctic Ocean - ArcticOcean_MG_CB4_136 (SPAdes) (version 2) | ecosystem: Environmental > Aquatic > Marine > Oceanic | place: Arctic Ocean...
CAAAGAAAATACCTTTAATATTTTTAATATTACTCAAAGTTAAGCCTTAGAAAGAGATTCTCTTAAAGATTTAACGATAGTGTCATATCGATTAGGATCAGTGTCTTTCCCTGCTCCAAATATAGCAGATCCAGCCACAAACGTATCGGCTCCAGCTTTTGCTATATCGGCGATATTATTTGGATTAACTCCTCCATCAACTTCAAGCCAAATTTTTCGGCCAGTTTTTTCCATATAAGCATCGATCTTTTCCCTTGCAATTGTTAATTTATTTAACGTTTCAGGAATAAATTTCTGCCCACCAAAGCCAGGATTTACTGACATTAAAAGAACCATATCAATTTTATCCATCACATGATCCAGATAATCTAATGAAGTCGCAGGATTAAAAACTAATCCGGATTTACAGCCAGACTCTCTAACTAATGAGAGGCTTCTATCAATATGGTCAGATGCTTCCGGATGGAATGTAATAATATTAGCCCCTGCTTTTGCAAAATCTGGAATAATTCGATCTACAGGCTTTACCATTAAATGAACATCAATGATTGCATCAGTGATAGGCCGTATTGCCTCACAAACTAAAGGACCAATCGTTAAATTAGGTACGTAATGATTATCCATTACATCAAAATGTACAATATCTGCTCCAGATGCTATTACATCTTGAATTTCTTGTCCCAACTTTGCAAAATTTGCAGATAAAATGCTTGGAGCGATTCTAAATGTTTTATCCATATAGTGTGTGTTCCTAATTTAAAAGTGATTAATTATTGTAAAATAGCTATTTTACCCTTTTTTAACAAATAAGATAAAGCGAGAGCAATATAATAATATGAATTTAAACGTTATTGGTCTTAATCATAAAACAGCGCCGCTGGAGCTCAGAGAGAAATTTGTTTTTCAAACAGATCTCTTAACTGAGGCCTTAGTTGAGCTAAAAAAAACCTTCTCAACTGAAGTCGTTATTTTATCGACCTGCAATCGCACTGAGATTTATTTTACCTCTAATAAAGTTAGCCAAATTGTTCAATGGCTTGCTAATTATCATCAAATTTCAGTATCTAGCCTAAAGATATATATATACCACCTTAAAGATCTTAACGCAGTATCTCATGCGTATAGAGTTGCTTCAGGAATTGACAGTATGATTCTAGGAGAAACACAGATTTTAGGCCAAATAAAGCAAGCCTCAAAGCTTGCAGAATATGCGGAAACACAAGGAAAAATACTGTCTCATTTATTTCAAAAAACTTTTGAGGCTGCAAAAAAAGTCAGAACTGAAACGCTTATAGGAGCAAGCAGTACAACTATAGCCTCCTGTATCTTTAAGCTAGCAAAAAAAATATTCGGTAGCCTAGATGATATTAATATTTTATTTGTAGGTGCAGGTGAAATGAACGAACTTTGTGCTAAATACTTTTCCAATCATAACCCTCAAAGCATTGCTATAGCAAACCGCTCTATTCAGAATGCACAAAGACTAGCAAGTGAAATTAATGCGGACGCCATATTGATTGGAGACATACATCACAAAATTCATCAATACGACATTGTAATTAGCTGTACCGGCAGTCAACTTCCAATAATCGGTCTTGGCTTAATTGAAAAGTCTATCAAACTTAGAAAACACAAGCCTATGCTTTTAATCGATCTCGCTGTACCTAGGGATATTGAAGCCGAAATACAAGGGCTAGACGATATATTTCTTTATACATTAGATAATTTAGCTGAAATGGCTCAAGATGGCATGCAAAATAGAAAGGGTGCTATTAAGGATGCTGAAATTATTATCAAGAAATATGTTGATGAATACAACAATAAAATAAATCAGAAGATAATTAGTCCCAGTATAAAATTATTGGCCGAGCAATTTGAAGGCTTGCGAACAAAAGAATTAATAAAGGCTCAAAAAGAGGTAAAGTTAGGCAAGCCTATAGATGAGGTCCTTAATAAACTAAGTAAGAACTTATCTAAGAAATTTTTGCATCTCCCCACTAAAGCTTTAAATGAATCAGCGGTTGAAAGTAATCATGAGGTCATGGGCTTAATAAAAAATATATATAACTTAAAAGACTGAAAAATATGAAGCCATCAATGCAAAATAAATTAATTGTTCTTAAAGATCGTATTGAAGAATTAAATAAAGAATTAAGTAGTACAGAAGTAACTAAAGATATGGAAAGATTCAAAAAGATATCTAAAGAGCATTCTGATATTCAGCCGGCAGTAGATATCTACGAAGAATTTATTAGGCTATCTAAAGACATTGAAGATGCTAAAGAAATGATATCAGATCCTGAAATGAAGATATTTGCTCAAGATGAGATAGATAAAGGGAAAGATCAGTTAGAAAAAATTGACGCACAATTACAAGCACTTCTGCTTCCAAAAGATCCTAATGATGATAAAAATATTTTTCTTGAAATTAGAGCAGGGGCGGGCGGGGATGAATCCGCGCTATTTGCCGGAGATATTTTCAGAATGTACAGTCGATTTGTCGAGCGAATGAATTGGCAATTAGAAATCATCTCATTAAACGAATCTGAAGTTGGTGGATACAAAGAGGTAATTGCAAAAATTATTGGACAAGGCGCCTACTCAAAATTAAAATTTGAATCTGGTGGTCATCGGGTCCAACGAGTTCCCGATACTGAAACCCAGGGTAGAATTCATACTTCTGCATGTACAGTCGCAGTTCTTCCAGAAGCAGACGAAATAAGTGATGTAGAAATTAACCCTGCTGATATCCGAATTGATACCTATAGAGCCTCTGGAGCTGGGGGTCAGCATATTAACAAAACCGATTCTGCAGTCAGAATAACTCATTCGCCAACTGGTATTGTTGTTGAGTGTCAGGATGATCGATCGCAGCATAGAAATAAAGCTCAAGCTATGAGTATTCTTGCTGCAAAAATAAAAGATGCACAGGTAAGAGATCAGGAATCAAAAATCGCAACGGAACGAAAATCATTGATCGGAAGTGGAGATCGTAGCGAACGAATTCGCACATACAATTTTCCTCAAGGTCGAATAACAGATCACCGCATTAATTTAACCTTATATAAAATAGACTTCATTATGGATGGAGATTTAAATGATTTAATCCAGGCGCTAACAACTGAACATCAGGCTGATCTTCTGGCTCAACTTGACCAAGACTAAAGAATGGCCACACTAAGCTCGATTCAAAAAGAAATAACTAGGAATCTTGTTACGAATTTAGGCCTTTCCTCCAGAGAAAGCTTAATTGAGGCAAGATTTATTTTAGAATATGTCTTAAAAAAATCATACTCCCAGCTTTATTTATATCAATCTATCAGTCTACTTAAGAGCGAGGAGCTTCATATTAAAAATATTATTGCTCTAAGATTAAAAAAAAAACCTTTAGCCTATATTTTTAAAGAATGGGACTTTTACGGGGAAACCTTTTATATTGACGAACATGTATTAATACCCAGACAAGATACCGAACTATTAATTGATATTGTTTTAAATAAATATAAAAAAGAAATTAAAATGAATATCTGTGATCTTGGAACAGGTAGTGGAATTATAGGCATCACCTTAGCAAGGCACTTCAATAATTCGCAGGTTATGCTTACTGATACCTCAAAAGAAGCTCTAATCATTACGAAAAATAATATTAATAAATTTAAACTTAAAAATGCAGAGGCCTATTGTGGTGATTGGTATCATAAACTTCCCAAAATTCAATTTGACCTTATTGTTAGTAACCCCCCTTATATTGACATTGATGATCCTATTTTGAAGACAGATGATTTACAATATGAGCCTAAGACAGCTCTTTTTTCTGAGAATAAAGGTTATGCTGATATTGAAATGATAGTTAATAATGCTCCTAATTATCTAAAAGAAGGTGGACAACTCATAATTGAACATGGCTATAATCAATCTAGCCAGGTCAAATCTATATTCGTTGAGGCAAAATTTTTATCCATTAAACAGCACCTGGATATTAATTCAAAAATTCGAGTAACGTCGGGATTAGTTTAATTTAATGCTGTATTGGGATTCAAATAGTATAATTTAATAATGAGTGAAAAAAATTCAGTTGGCATCGTCAAATCAAAAATCTTTATATGTAAAAATCCTTTAAAGTTAGATAGTGGGGTATTACTTAAAGAATATGAGTTGTCCTACGAAACCTACGGGAAATTAAATGCTAAATGTGATAATGCTGTCTTAGTTTGTCATGCACTATCAGGCAACCATCACCTTGCTGGTCGATATTCTGCAAGTGATAAATGCCCTGGATGGTGGGATAGTCTGATTGGACCAAATAAGCCACTCGATACAAATAAATTTTTTGTAATTGGTGTCAATAATTTAGGAGGAAGCCATGGAAGCACTGGCCCAAAATCAATCAATCCTAAAACTAAAAAGCCATGGGGCTCAACGTTTCCTATAGTAACAATTCAAGACTGGATTAATTCTCAAAATGCATTAATTAATTATTTAGGTATTTCAACGTTATCTGGTGTTTTGGGCGGTAGCCTTGGCGGAATGCAAGCAGTTCAATGGAGCATTCAATATCCAGAAAAAGTAAAAAATGCAATTGTAATTGCTGCAGCGCCTAACTTAACTGCTCAAAATATCGCCTTTAATGAAGTAGCTCGTCAAGCAATAGTCACAGACACTTCATTCAATAAAGGTGATTATTATAAATTAGGTGTTACTCCCAAAATAGGCTTAAGAATTGCAAGGATGCTAGGCCATATTACCTATCTATCTGACGATATTATGGGACAAAAATTTGGGCGAAAAATAAAAAATAAAAAATATCAATACAACCTTAATACAGAGTTTGAGATTGAATCTTACTTAAATTATCAAGGGGATAAATTTGCTAATGAATTCGATGCAAATACATATATTCGCATGACCAAAGCATTAGATTACTTTGATCCTACTAATGGTAATAAGAAAAAACTAAGTACTGTTTTTAAAAACATACAATCAGAATTTTTAATTATTTCGTTTACAAGTGATTGGCGCTTTTCTCCCAAACGCTCGAAAGAAATAGTTAAGGCTCTGTTAGATAATAATATTAAGGTAAGTTACGCGGAAATAACTGCAACAAGCGGGCATGATGCATTTCTTATGTCTGATGATAGATATCATAATATTTTAAGATCTTATTTTAAAAGAATGTTAGGGACAAAATGAGTATTACTAAAAAATCTTCACGATATGATTTTTCAATCATCGCAGATTGGGTGCCATCAGATTCAAAGGTTTTAGATTTAGGCTGTGGTGATGGCGAGCTTCTAAATTACTTAAAGGCAAAAAAAAATGTCACAGGATTTGGTGTTGAAAAAGACGAATTAAATTGGTTGGATGCTCTAAAAAATAACATTGACGTAATTCAAATAGATATTGAATCAGGCCTCTCAGAATTTGAAACAAATTCATTTGATGTAGTTATATTATCTAAAACAATTCAATCCATGCAGAATACTGAAGTGGTAATAAAAGAAATGTTAAGAATAGGTAAGCAGGTGATTGTTACATTTCCTAATTTTGGATACTGGAAAAATAGGCTGCAGATCTTAAGTGGGAAAATGCCTACCTCCGAGGAATTACCATATGCCTGGTCTGATACGCCTAATATTCACTTATGTACGATTGAAGATTTTGATAATTTTTGTCAAAAGTACCAGTTTAAAATTACTGGCCGAAAAATATTAACGGCTAAAAAATCCGTAGAAATTTTTCCCAACCTGTTTGGAGCTCTGGCTTTATATAAATTAGTCTCAAAATAAAACAATGGTAAAACCAACTAATTTATTAAACAGCTTTCTAACCAAAAAAGTCATTATTTGTTTTTTTACTGGCTTTACCTCTGGCCTCCCCTTATTTATTTTAATTAGTCTGCTGCCAGCCTGGCTAATGGAGAGTGGCTTAGATCTTAAGTCTATAGGTCTTTTTGCATTAATTCAGTTTCCTTTTACATGGAAATTTCTTTGGGCCCCACTATTTGATCGTTTTTCTTTTTCAATGGGACGAAGAAGAGGATGGTTAATTATTTTTCAGATATTACTTTTAGCTTCAATTAGCATCGCAGGATTCATAGATCCAAAATCACAAATAATGACAGTCGCAATAATATCAATAACTATTGCTATCTTTAGTGCTAGTCAAGATGTAGTAATTGATGCGTATCGTCGCGAATTACTCTTAGACAATGAGCTTGGCTTAGGAAATGCTATCCATGTTAATGCATATAAAATTTCAAGCTTAATTCCTGGCTCTCTTTCTCTTATCTTAGCTGATGTCTTCTCTTGGGAGCTTGTATTTTTTATTACTGGCTTATTTATGATGCCAGGAATCATACTAACAATCTTAATAAAAGAGCCTTTATTAAAGACAATGCCACCTAAAACAATCAAGGAGGCAATAATAGAACCATTCAAGGAATTTATAAATCGTAAAGGAATCAAGGAAGCATGTTTAATCTTACTATTTATTTTTCTTTATAAAGTTGGAGACAGCATGGCAACTGCACTTGCTACGCCATTCTATATGGATCTTGGTTTTTCAATGACCGAAATTGGCATCATTGCAAAAAATGCAGGATTATGGGCAAGTATTAGCGGCGGAATTCTAGGGGGTATTTGGATGATTAAACTTGGAATAAATCGTGCACTATGGATTTTTGGATTTATGCAGATGTTTGCTACATTAAGCTTTGCTTGGCTAGCAATATCCGGAGATAACCCTTTAATATTAGGAATTACAGTCGGCTTAGAATTTTTTGCTGCAGGGCTTGGGACTACTGCATTTATTGCTTATATTGCAAAAACTACGAACCCTAAATTTACTGCGACGCAATTTGCTCTATTTACAAGCCTTGCAGCAGTGCCAAGAACTATTACTAATGCGTCAACAGGTTATCTAGTTGAGATCTTTGGTTGGCATAACTTTTTTATATTTTGTTTTTTTATTGCAATCCCAGCAATGATTCTTCTTATTAAAATTGCCCCTTGGAATAAATCTTAATTCAAATAATTAATTATCAGTGGTGCATGATCACTGAACCGAGCCTCTTTATAAATATTACCAGACAATGCCTTGTCTGCGAATGAGCTATTTGCTACCTGGTAATCAATCCGCCACCCTACATTTTTTAGCCATGCCTGACCACGATTACTCCACCATGTATATGCTTCATCCGAATGCTCAGGATATAAGTTGCGATAAACATCATTGAAGCCAACATTATCAAATAAATTAGTCAACCATGCTCTTTCTTCTAGAAGAAACCCCGAATTTTTTCGATTGCCCTTATAATTTTTCAGGTCAATCTCATGGTGGGCAATATTAAAATCACCGCAAATTATAATATTCTTTTTTTTCTTAATTTTTGCTTCAAAAATTTTATTTATTTTTTCTAATACCTTATATTTGAAAACTTGGCGTTCATCACCACTCGATCCTGATGGAAGATAAACTGAAACAATAATCAATGAATCAAACTCAAGCTCTATATAGCGACCTTCATCATCAATTTCAGGTATGTCTAGATGCCTAATTACCCTAAGTGGCTTTTGACGACAATAGATACCTACTCCACTGTAGCCTTTCTTGATAGCATAGCTAAAATAGCCCAAATAATTATCTGGGGCTTTTATATCTTCAGATAAATCTTGCTCTTGTGCCTTAAGTTCTTGAAGGCAAACAAAGTCTGCATTCTGACTTTTTAGCCAAGGGTAAAGCCCTTTTCTATTAGCAGATCGAATTCCATTTAAATTTAAGGTTATAATCTTCATGAGGTAATTAAATTATATGTCATTAAATAAAACATCATTCATTAAATTAGCTATAAAAAATAATGTTCTACAATTTGGTAGTTTCGTTACTAAAGCTGGCAGAGAAAGTCCTTATTTTTTTAATCTGGGGTCTTTTGATAACGGAGATAGCATCAAATCTCTTGGGCAATTTTACGCTAACAGAATTCTTGAAACCAAAATTAAATTTGATATGTTATATGGGCCTGCTTACAAGGGTATTCCTCTAGTAACTGCAATAGCAATTTCATTGGCAGAACAGGGGCTAAATATACCTTATTGCTTTAATCGAAAGGAAGCAAAGGATCATGGTGAGGGTGGAATTATTGTTGGCGCCCCAATCAATGGCAATGTTCTTATTATTGACGATGTCATTTCTGCTGGCACTTCAATTAATGAATCCAATCAATTAATAAAAGCTAATGGGGGTCACCCAATTGGAGTATTTGTTGCCATAGACAGACAAGAGATAGGTTCTCATGGTTTAACTGCAACTGGAGAAGTTTCAAAGAATCTAAAATTACCTGTTTATTCAATTATTAATTTAATGGATATTGTTAGCTACCTAGATCGATCAGATAATTATGCGGATGAATTAGTTAAAATTAAAGAGTTTCAAAAAACATATGGAATTACTTAGCAATTTTTTGTTTTAGTATTTCATTGACCTGCGATGGGTTAGCTTTACCCTTTGAAGCTTTCATAATCTGACCAACTAATGCATTAAATGCTTTTTCTTTACCAGAGTGGTACTCCTCAACCATCTGCTGATTATTTTTTAAAACCTCATCAATTAAAAGATCGATTTCAACCGTGTCGGAAATTTGTTTTAGCCCCAATTCATCAATTGCTTGATCAACGGTAATACTTGATTTATCCCATATAAAATCAAACACTTTTTTTGCCGCATTATTAGATATAGTTGCATCTTCAATACGGTTAATTAATTCAGCTAAACGCTTAGTATCTATAGGTGATTTATTGATATCTATGTCTTCTTCATTGAGGCGCGAATATAAATTCCCTAATATCCAATTTGCAGAGAGCTTAGGATTAACTTTAAGGTCTACGAGAGCTAGAAAATATTTGGTCACGTCACTATTTGCTGTAATTTCTGAAGCATCATACTCAGACAGACCTAGTTCTTTCTGAAATGATTCTTGGATCTCATCAGGTAATTTAGGCATTGATTTCTTTATCTCATCGATTTTCTCCTGTGAAACTAAAAGTGGCAACAAATCAGGATCAGGAAAATACCGATAATCATTTGCCTCTTCTTTTGATCGCATAGCTTTTGTTTCGCCCGTCTCTGGATTAAACAAAATTGTTGCTTGGTCTATTTTTCCACCATCTTCAAGAGTCTCAATCTGCCAATTCACCTCGTAATCAACTGCTTGTTTAATAAATTTAAACGAATTAAGATTTTTAATCTCTCTTCTAGTCCCTAGTACATCTGTGTCTTTTTTCTTGACCGAAACATTAATATCACATCGAAAACTACCTTCTTGCATATTTCCATCACAAATACCAATCCACTGAACTAGTTCATGAAGCTTTTTAGCATAAGCTACCGCCTCTTCGGCAGAGTTCATATCAGGTTCTGTAACTATTTCTAGCAATGGCGTTCCCGCACGATTAAGATCAATTCCCGTTTTACCTTGTGATACACCATGAGAAGATTTTCCAGCATCTTCTTCCAAATGTGCCCTTAATATCCTGACGTTTTTATTTTTCCCATTTGCATTAATAGATAAATGACCTGGTCCAACAATAGGCAATTCCATTTGACTAATTTGATAGCCCTTTGGCAGATCAGGATAAAAATAATTTTTTCGGGCAAAAATTGATCTTGATGCAATTTTGGCATTTATGGCCAATCCAAGCTTTATCGCACAATTAACAGCCTCATGATTTAATACAGGTAGCACTCCAGGGTAAGCTAAACTGACAAGGCATGCCTGCGAATTTGGCTCATTACCATATGCTATTGACGCACCAGAAAATTGCTTAGATTTTGTCTTTAACTGAACATGAGTTTCTATACCGATAACAATATCCCAATCCATTACTCATATCCTTTAGCTGACTGAAGATGCCAGTCTGTATTTTTTTGGAAAGAATGAGCAATATTTAATAATTTAGCTTCACTAAAATAATTGCCAATAAGTTGTAACCCAACTGGAAGATGGCTAACAAAGCCTGCAGGTATACTCATTGCAGGGAGCCCAGCCAAATTTGTAGAAATAGTATAGATATCTTGCATATACATAGCTAAAGGATCATCTTGTTTTTCACCTGCTTTAAATGCCACAGAAGGGGCAGATGGCCCCATGATAACGTCGCACTTTTTAAAGGCTTTAGTAAAATCTTCAGAGATTAATCGTCTAATTTTTTGTGCTTTCAAATAGTAGGCATCATAATAACCAGCACTCAAGACATAGGTGCCAATGAGGATCCGACGTTTCACTTCATCACCAAAACCTTCCTGTCTAGTTTTAAAATACATATCCATTAAATCATCGTATTCTTTTGTTCGATAGCCGTAACGCACTCCATCGTATCTCGAGAGATTGCTGGATGCCTCTGCTGGAGCTATAACATAATAAACTGGGATGGCAAGATGATTATTAGGCAGAGAAATTTCTATAATTTCTGCCCCAAGTTTTTTATATTCATCTATTGCAGAATCAATCACGGCCTGCACAGAAGGGTCTAAACCTTCTCTAAAGAACTCTTTAGGAATTCCAATTTTTAGTCCCTTAATAGAACTATTCAATTTACTCCCATAATCTTCTTTGTCTCTTTGAATGCTAGTTGAATCTCTCTGATCATGGCCGGTCATAACATTCATCATTAAAGAACAATCTTCTGCACTAATAGCCATCGGTCCTGCCTGATCTAGGCTTGACGCAAAAGCAATCATTCCATAACGAGATACCAATCCATACGTGGGCTTTAAGCCAGTAAAACCACATAATGATGCTGGCTGCCTTATAGATCCACCTGTGTCTGTTCCGGTTGCAGCTGGAGCAAGTCTTGCCGCAATTGCGGCTGCACTCCCCCCTGAACTTCCACCAGGTACAAGATCTAAATTCCAAGGATTTTTTACTGGTCCGAAATAGGAAGTCTCATTAGATGAGCCCATCGCAAATTCATCCATATTAGTTTTACCAATATTAACAGCCCCTACTTCATTAAATTTTTCAATTACCATTGCATCATAAGGAGCAATAAAATTTTCAAGCATCTTTGATCCACAAGTAGTAGTCCAACCTTGTGAGCAAAAAATATCTTTCTGTGCAATTGGAATGCCTGTGAGAGGAGATTTTTGTCCTTTAGCAATTAATTCATCGGCATTTCTCGCCATTAATAGGCTTCTCTCTTCATCAATAGTAATAAATGCATTTAATGAAGGATTATGATGCTTAATTCTTTCCAGGTAAAATTGCGCCAATTCTACGCTTGAAAAAGTCTTTTTCTCCAAATGTGAGGAAAGGGATTGAAGTGATAAATTCAGCATATTATTCAATTACTTGAGGGACAATAAACAAGGATTCTTCAGTTTCGGGAGCTAATGGTAATATTTTTTTTCTTAGGTCGGACTCTGTAACCTCATCTTTTCTTAATGGCTGAGATATATCTAGCGCATGAGACATAGGTTCAATATTATCAGTATCAATAGACTGCATTTTGTCAATTAATGTCATTATGCCATTAAGTTTTTTTTCTAGTTTTTCAGCTTCACCTTGCGAAATATTAATTCGAGCAAGATGAGCAATTTTTTCTATGTCTTTTTTGCTAATAGCCATAATAAAAAGTGCCTATTTTGTTAAATTTATTTCAATAATCGGTTATTATACATTGGTTTAGTAAAGACACTTCACTGACAATATAGAAAAATAAAGGTATAAAATGATCTCTAGAATTAAATCATCTTTTAAAAACTTCGTAGACAATGATATTGCTATTGACCTAGGCACAGCAAATACTTTGATTTACTTAAAGGGCCAAGGTATTGTTCTTAATGAACCATCTGTCGTTGCAATAAGATATGAGGACGGAGCTGGTGGACCACAATCTAAAAGAACATTGCTAGCAGTAGGTTCGGAAGCTAAAACGATGTTAGGTCGTTCTCCTCAAAATATTCAGGCTATTAGGCCAATGAAAGATGGGGTGATTGCTGACTTTAATATAACAGAAGACATGATCAAGTACTTTATTAATGCAGTTCACAGTTCAAATTGGTTTACTCCAAATCCAAGAATAGTAATTTGTGTACCTTTTGGTGCAACTCAAGTTGAAAGACGCGCCATTAGGGAATCAGCTGAAAGAGCTGGGGCAAAACAAGTATTTCTTCTTGAAGAGCCTATGGCAGCCGCCATAGGAGCGGGACTTCCTATCAATGAACCCACGGGATCAATGGTTATTGATATTGGTGGCGGAACAACAGAGGTTGGCGTTATTTCTTTAGGGGGTATTGTTTATGCTGGCTCTGCAAGAGTTGGAGGAGACAAAATTGATCAAGCTATTATTGATTATTTCCGTCGGAATTATGGAACATTAATTTCAGAACCAACAGCTGAAAGAGTAAAGCATACTATCGGAAGTGCATTCCCAATGGCAGAATTACTAGAAATGGAAATCACTGGAAGAAATTTATCTGAAGGATTACCCAGAAAAATAACGGTAAGTAGTAATGAAATATTAGAAGCAATACACGAGCCTCTTAATGCAATTGTTGGGGCAGTCAAACATGCCCTTGAAGAAACGCCCCCTGAACTTGCTGCGGACATTTCAGAAACTGCTATGGTAATGACTGGAGGAGGAGCAATTCTAAAAAACCTGGATCGTCTTTTAATGGAAGAAACAGGTATCCCTGTCATTGTGGCAGAAGACCCACTGACATGTGTTGTTAGGGGTTGTGGTATGACACTAGACTCTCTAGATGCATTTAAAAATTCTTTTTCATATGATTAATGAAACCCTCAAAAAAAGAACTTAGATTATTTAATACCAGCCAGTTCCCACTATTTTCTTTGATTATTTTATTATTGCTTTCGTTTAGCCTAATGGGGTTAGATTACAGAAAAGGAATCCATCACGATATCAGACAGAAAAGTACTTTTCTAATTTTACCCATCATTTACGTTTTGAATTTACCAAATAATATTAGCAAATCATTAGAGGATCTATTTAAATCAAAATCTATACTATCTGAAAAGAACAAGGAACTAGAAAATAAAATTATTGATTTGTCTATTAATATGCAAAAGCTCAATTTAATTAAGGCAGAAAATAGACAATTACGAAAGACAATTAAAATAACAAATAGTCTAAGCATTAATTCTATTAGTGCAGACATTATTTTACCAAAAATTAATAATGGTAAAGAGCTAATTGTAATTAATAAGGGGCTTAAAGACGGCATTAAAATTGGACAGCCTGTCATTAACAACACAGGTTTAATTGGTCAAATCATATTTATTGGAAGTACTTTTAGCGAAATTAATCCAATCACATCAAAAAAATATATGGTCCCTGCAATCTTTGAAAAAGCGGTAGATAATTTAATTGTTAGGGGTAATGGAACCGAATATTTAGAGGTCTCAATGTTTCCTGCTCACAGAGAGGTTAAAATTGGTGCCGTCTTAGTGACATCAGGTATTGATGATACCTACCCTAAAGGAATTAAAATAGGACGAATAATTAAGATTTCCCCTCAGCCTAATAATCAATTTAATCATTTATTAATTGCCCCTTTTTCAGCGCCTAAGTCCCACTCTCAAGTAAGAGTATTTCTACGTAAAAGCAGATGATTATAAAAAAAAAATTAACAAGAAGTGAGTTTATAACTGGCTGCATTCTATTTATAAGTACTTTTTTTTTATCGCAGATTAATATTCCTTTAATAGCTAAGTCTGGACTTATGCCAGATTACTTTTTAGCCCTATTTGTCACTTTTGTGGCGGCCCGCTTCATGGGCATGAATTTATATACATTATTTTTACTTGGCTTAGTAGTTGATTTATTAGTAGGACAATTAATAGGCCAATATGCATTGATATTTATTATTATTTATTTTATCAATTTTTTATTAAATAAATATTTTGTTTTTAAGGCGCCAGTAATGTTGGTCGCACAACATTTAATACTAATAACAATAAGCCTAATCATTTTGTTAGTTTCATCACTAAGTTATGAATTATATATAAATATGGATTTATTTGTAATTAAATGGATCATTACCTGCGGAGTATGTCTTTTATACCAGAAGCTAATTAAATTTTTGATAAATAAAAGCTAAAGCTTATGGATAAATATTATATAAAATTTATTCTTGGAAATCGATTGAGATTGATTATGTATTTCTTTTTGATAGTTTTCGGCCTTATTATTTTTCGTTTTTTTTATATTCAAATTTTACAAAATAATTATTATTTAACTCGCGCTTTTGATAATAGTATTAAAATTGTTCCTATTGCACCGACACGAGGATTAATCTTCGATCGAAATAATATAATTATTGCAGATAATAAATTAAATTATAGCCTTGAAATTATCCCAAGTCAGAATGAAAATTTAAGTAAGGTAGTAGATAGTTTAAGTAAGGTAGTAAGTATTAGTCTCAGAGATATCAAAAAATATAAAAGAATTCTTGGTAATCAAGAATATGACAATTCAATTCCGATTAAAAGTAGCCTAACGGCGAATGAATTAGCAAGGTTTGCAATAAACTCTTATCAATTCCCCAATGTAGAACTAAAAGAATCGGTAAAAAGATTTTATCCTAAGGGCTCTTTAGGCGTTCACTTTCTTGGTTATATTAATAGGATCAGTAAAAAAGATTTAATAACTATTAAAAATAAAGAACGTACAAAAAATTACATCGGTACAGATCATATTGGCAAAGCTGGAGTAGAGCTCCAATATGAAACTGAATTACATGGAAAGTCTGGATTTCAACAAATTGAGGTTAATTCCATTGGCGTGCCTATTAGAACCTTAAAAACTTACCCTGCTAAAGAGGGATCCAATATTCATCTAACAATTGACCTAGAAATGCAAAAAATAGCCGAGAATGCATTTAAAAATAAAAAAGGAGCTCTTATAGCTCTTGATCCAAAAAATGGCGAGATTCTAGCTTATGTCAGCATGCCAACATACAACCCAACCTTATTTATTGATGGTATCAGCCACAAGAACTGGGATAAACTTAATAATTCTTCACATAAACCTCTACTTGATCGAGCAATAAATGGCTTGTACCCTCCCGGTTCAACTATAAAACCTTTTGTAGCAATTGCTGCATTAGAAAACAAATTAAGAACACCTCCCTTTAAAATTAATGATCCTGGATATTTTTCTCTTAATAACTCGAGACGTTTTAGAGATTGGAAAATAGGAGGGCATGGGGAAGTCGACATTATTAAGGCTATAGCTGTATCATGCGATACGTTTTTTTATGGGCTAGCTGTCGAACTTGGCATTCCAAAGCTTAATAAGTCACTAACTAATTTTGGGTTTGGTATCAAAACGGGGGTTGATTTACCAAATGAAAAAAGTGGGCTACTTGCTGATGCTAAATGGAAAAAGAAAAGATATAATAAAAAATGGTATTCTGGGGAAACTGCCATCACAGGTATTGGCCAAGGTTTTACGCTGGTTACTCCAATGCAACTTGCATTAGCAACAAGCAAAATTGCATTTCCTAATTTGTCTATTGTTCCCCATATAAGACTTAACAGTAGGCAGCTTAAACAAAATAACTCTACCTATTCTACTAAGGAAATTTCAAATCAAACCATTGCATGGGTCAAAGAAGGTATGGAGAATGTTACAGAGGATGGTGGAACTGCAGCATTTATTGGAAAAAATATTAAGTATAAAATAGCCGCAAAAACAGGAACAGCACAAGTCTTCGGTTTAAAAGAGGGAGATATATATGACGAAGAAAAAATTCCCGACCATCTTAAGGACCATGCACTTTTTATTGCTTATGCACCCGCTGACGAGCCTAAAATTACAGTGGCTATAATTGTAGAAAATGGAGGGCATGGGGGATCAACTGCTGGTCCAATTGCAAAAAAAATATTTGATTATTATTTAGCTAATGAGTCTCCACAATGAGTCTTCCTTTCTTAGAAAATTATTTTTTAAAAAAAATAGATCGCCCTCTTTTTGGAGCAATTATAATTATTCTTATAATTGGTTTAATTAATTTAATAAGCGCTAATCAACAAGATATTACACATACCATATCCCAAATAATTAATATTATTATTGGCATCGGACTTCTTTATTTAATTTGTTATATTCAAAAAAAATCCATATTATTTTTTGCCCCATGGGCTTATTTAGTAAGTATTTTACTATTATTCATTGTAAATTTTTTTGGTATTGAAAGTCACGGTGCGCAAAGATGGATTGACCTGGGTATTCTTAATATACAGCCATCAGAATTTCTCAAAATAGCTCTTCCACTTATGCTTGCATGGTTCTATGATAAGTATAGCTATAGAATTGATTATAAAATTCATTTTATGGCGGGACTATTAGTAATTTTACCGTTCTATCTTGTTTTAAGTCAGCCTGATCTTGGAACATCATTGCTTATTTTATGGGGGGGATTAATCATAATATTTTTAGCTGGCCTTTCAACAAAATTTATTACAGCTAGTTTTTTTGGGTTTCTTATTTCTTCCCCTTTTATTTGGAACTCGCTACTTCTTTATCAGAAAAATAGAATACTAAGTCTAATAGATCCTTTTTCAGACCCCCTTGGTACAGGATATCATTCTATCCAATCAATTATTGCATTAGGATCTGGGGGATTTTATGGAAGAGGTTGGCTAAATGGGACACAAACAAAATTAGATTTCCTACCTGAAACTACAACTGACTTTATCTTTTCGGTATTTAGCGAAGAATTTGGATTCTTTGGTGTAATAACCGTAATAGCTATATATATATTTATATTTTATCGGTGTATATGGATGACTTCAAAAATGAATGATAATTTTTCAAGATTATTATCAGCCGGACTTACATTTTCTTTATTTACTGGTTTTGTTATTAATTTAGGTATGATCTCTGGCTTATTTCCAATAGTGGGGACCCCATTACCTTTCTTTAGCTACGGTGGCACTTCAATGGTTGTATCATTAATTAGTATAGGTATCATAATGAATCTTTATATAAATAAATCCTTGATTGCAAACTAATGTCAAAACTCTTACCCATTATTTATATTTTTCTTTTGATAGGTTGCCAATCTGGACTTTCAGAAAAACCGAATAAATCTACAGAAAATTCCGGAGGTTATTACCTGGACGATGGCCCGCATAAAAATGTTCCACAGGATTTAAACAAAATACCTAATGCAGTACCAAAAAAAGAAGTTCTAAGTAGGACAGCTAATCGCCCCTATTTAGTCTTTAAAAACAAATATACCCCCATGACAGAGCTAGAGCCCTATAGTGAAACTGGATATGCTTCATGGTATGGGAAAAGATATCATGGTAACAAAACCTCGACTGGGGAAGTATATAATATGTATCAAATGACTGGCGCTCATAAGACATTACCACTCCCCTGTTTCGTAAAAGTCACAAATTTAATCAACCAAAAATCAGTGATCATCAGAGTTAATGATCGTGGTCCTTTTGTGAAAAATAGAATCATCGATCTATCCTATGCGGCAGCGCATCGCCTTGAAATTATTGAAAAAGGAAGTGAGTTGGTAAAGGTTGAAGTTATTAGCCTCTTTTCTAATTACATTCCAAATAAAAGTCTAAATGCTTTTTATATTCAGGCAGGAACATTTTCTGTTCAAGGAAATGCGGTGAAATTACTTAATCGAATTAACAAAAATAAGACTGAAATGAGATTAAATAAAATAATTAAAAAAGGCCCCCTATATTCGGTCATGATTGGTCCTTATACCTCTAGAAATAAGGCAGACGAAATTTCTAAATTTCTCTCTGAGGAATTAAGCCTAAATACCTTTATTATCATGGATAAATAGCCATGGCTGAAGATTTATCAGAATCACTCATTGAATTTCCATGCCATTTTCCCATTAAGGTTATCGGAGAAGCACATCAGGATTTCATCCAAATTATCGCTACATTGATAAAAGAGCATATCCATGACTTTATGGACAAAACAATTGAATCGAAAATGAGTAGTGAGGGTAAATTTATGAGTTTAACCTGCACTATTTATGTTACTTCAAAACAACAATTAGATTTAATTTATAAAGATCTATCTTCACATCCAATGACTAAATTTGTTCTATAGCTGCCGTGGATATTGTCGTAAAAAATCTTGGGCTTACAGACTACGAGAAAACTTGGGGCGAAATGAAAGACTTTATAGCCTCCGATCCAGAGAAAGATGAAATATGGGTTACTGAGCATCCACCAATTTTTACATCCGGTTTAAATAAAAAAGGCAGTAGTATTCCGAAAACAGATATTCCTCATCTCTTTGTTGATCGTGGAGGAAAGATTACATACCATGGCCCTGGGCAATTAATTATTTATTTACTAATTAATTTACAAAAAAATAATCTATCTATAAGCCAACTAGTTGATATTATTGAAATATCTATCATAGAATTACTCTCAATCTATAATATTGATAATAGTTATTCAAAGAGAGATGCTCCAGGAGTGTATGTGTCAGATAAAAAAATTGCGTCTATCGGCATGCGAGTTAAAAATCACTACACATATCACGGGCTAAGTCTAAATGTAGACATGGATCTCTCTCCATTTACTTTAATAGCGCCTTGCGGATTCCATGGTCTAGAAATGACTCAGGTTTCAGCACTTAATAAAGATTATAATAGTGACATTGCGAGCACCTTAGTTAAACTTCTTCAACTTAATATTAAATAAGCGCCATGAGCAAAAACACTGAACATAGAAAAGAGATTGGGCAATCAAAAACAGCCAGGATACCTATAAAAATTATCCCAAGAGAAAAATTAGATAAACCAAGCTGGATTAAAATGCAACTTCCAAATGGGCAAGAATTTTCTCGCGTCAAATCATTGCTAAAGAAAAGCAAATTGAATACAGTTTGCGAGGAAGCAAGTTGCCCAAATATCGGAGAATGTTTTAGTCAGGGTACAGCTACCTTTATGATCTTAGGTGATTTATGTACGAGACGGTGCCCTTTTTGTGACGTAGCTCATGGGAAGCCATCTGCTCCAGATGCAAATGAACCAGAAAAGCTTGCCTCAACGATTAAGCAGCTTAATTTAAAATATGTAGTTATTACAAGCGTAGACAGAGATGATCTTAGAGATGGTGGAGCTCAACATTTTGTTGACTGCATTAAGGAAATACGAAGGCTAAATACTAATATTAAAATTGAAATTCTTGTCCCTGATTTTAGAGGTAGAGAGGTAAAAGCCTTAAACATAATCTCAACTGCTCCCCCTGATGTTTTTAATCATAATCTTGAGACCATTCCAAGACTTTACAAGCAAGCAAGGCCAGGATCTGATTACAGTCATTCACTTAAATTATTACTAGCCTTTAAAGATAAATTTCCAGATATTCTCACCAAGTCAGGTTTAATGCTAGGGCTAGGGGAAACACTAGAAGAGATTAATCATGTTCTCATTGACTTAAAAAATCATCACGTTGACATGGTGACATTAGGTCAATATTTACAACCTACAGAACATCATTTGCCAGTTGAAAGATACGTTACCCCCTTAGAATTTGGTCAGCTAAAGAAAAGAGGTGAATCCTTAGGCTTTTCTTCAATAGCAAGTGGGCCTATGGTGAGAAGCAGCTATCATGCCGATAATCAATCAAAAGATCTAATCAAATGATCCCGACCCTTAAAGTCAAACCAAGCTCTCAATTGCTTAAGCTTGAGAACTATATTATTAATCACAGTTGTGATATTGAACATTGGTTTAGAAATCAATGGAAAAGATATCAGCCACCTTTCTATGCATCGGTAGATCTGAGAAATTCTGGATTCAAACTTGCGCCAGTTGACACAAATCTCTTCCCAGCAGGATTCAACAATCTTTGTGAAACTTTTTTACCTTTATCTATTCAAGCCGCATCAGTTGCATTAGAAAAAATATGTCCAGAAGCAAAAAAAGTCATGATTATTGCAGAAAGTCATACTCGAAATATTTTTTACCTAAAAAATATATACACACTATCAGAAATTCTTAAAAATTCAGGGCTTGAAGTTAAAATAGGAACACTCGACCCTGAAATTAAGGAAAGTCTTTCTCTGACAATCGATAAAGGCCTTTCAATTGAAATAGAACCAATTATTCGTAATGGCAATTATGTATCAATTATGATCGATAAA
>Ga0209709_10001683_pt1 | contig 20114 bp, 20 predicted proteins | sample ArcticOcean_MG_C_2_FD_187435 | JGI IMG/M metagenome (GOLD analysis project Ga0209709, IMG submission 187435) | Marine microbial communities from western Arctic Ocean - ArcticOcean_MG_CB4_136 (SPAdes) (version 2) | ecosystem: Environmental > Aquatic > Marine > Oceanic | place: Arctic Ocean...
GCGGGCGTAGTTCAACTGGATAGAGCGTCAGACTTCGAATCTGAATGTTGGGAGTTCGAGTCTCTCCGCCCGCACCAGTCATACCAACGGATTACACAAATCTAATTCCCTTCAAATTACTAAATTGTGCCACTTTTGTGCCATTGAGTTTAAAATTAGGCACTAATTCTGATTACGCTCCCTAATTTTCATTTCATAGTTTACCCCTCCTACATGGTATTACAGACTCCCTACAATCGTTTGAAGTATCATTTTAGAAGTATGTTCTCTTGATCTCTGGTTATGATGAAGATTCAAGAGAGTTGTACCAGATACCTGAGGTGGTTATCTTCATAAAAGACCTGAACAGCAAATTACCTTTCTGGCTGTACTTTATCAACACTTCCGACAAGAGGTTTTTCTCATGGATGTTTGCATGCCTCTGCCGGGCAATGAGTCTGGATCAGGATGATGAAACAATCTATGCAGACTTTAATGCTGAAGCCTACAATGATCTTATTGAGTACCAGTTCAGCAATATTGTGAAATTGATGACAGGCTTAGGAATGGGAGAGTCAATACAGGAGAAGGTGCTAAAGGCGTTATCAGCTAACTTGGCCTCACTGATGGTTGTGGAGAATTGAGAGTGAGATGTTGATCAGTGTGAATGTTACTTACTAATTCATCCATGTCTTTCTTTATTCAAACTATTTGAAAAATACATTTGTTATTATTCATATGTATACTTCTATCGTGACACAATGAAAAATATTTCGTATGCATCATTTTTAACGCGGGTTCGTTTCCCTTAAAAGAGATATAAGATACAATTTTTCTTATTTGGTCAATATATAATTCTCAGTAACTAATTGATATATGTGTTAAATATAATTAATTAATTACATTATATATTGGTGGTAAACTAATAAAATTTAATGGTAATTAATACATACAACATAATTAATTTTTCATGAATCGTACAAACAAACTTACTGAGCAAGCAATTAAACGGGCAAAACCAAAAGATAAACAATACAAATTGACAGATGGTGATAGCATGTACCTACGGATTTACCCTGATGGGAAAAAATACTGGCAATTACAATTTAGGTTTGAAGTTTGCATCATTTTTAACGCGGATTCGTTTCCCTTAAAAGGGATATAAGATATAATTTTTCTCATTTGGTCAATATATAATTCTCAGTAATTATCTGATATATTTACTAAATATAATTAATTAATTAATATTATATATTGGTGGTAAACTAATAACATTTAGTGGTAATTAATACATACAACATAATTAATTTTTCATGAATCGTACAAACAAACTTACTGAGCAAGCAATTAAACGGGCAAAACCAAAAGATAAACAATACAAATTGACAGATGGTGATAGCATGTACCTACGGATTTACCCTGATGGGAAAAAATACTGGCAATTACAATTTAGGTTTGAAGGGAAACAGAAAGTATTATCTTTTGGGAAATGGCCAAACGTTAAATTGCCCGAAGCAAGGGCTAGTCGTTATGAAGCAAACAAAAAAATAAAGGAGGGGATCAATCCACTTGATGAAAAACGATTTAGGAGTAGCTTGCATATAGAAAATTATGATAAAAACAAACGCCTTGAAGAAAATAAAGGGTGGACTTTTCAACAAGTTGCCCAAGAATGGCACTTTAGACAAGAAACTTTATGGACAAAGGAATATTCAAAGGTTGTATTTAGTTCTCTTATCATCCACGTTTTTCCATATCTTGGTGAAATACCCATTGTAAATATCAACAAACGGGATGTAATTTCAATGTTAAAAAAACTGGAAGTCGTAGGGAAACATGAAACCTGTTATAGAATTCGGCAAAGACTTGAATCTATTTTTAACTACGCAAAAACTAATGAACTTTGCATAAACAACCCAGCAAAAGGACTAAACAAGACCTTTGTAAAACCGGAACCAAAATCACATAGTTCAATTCCAATCTCAGAATTTCCAGAATTTCTTTCAAGAATGAAAACTGACAAAGTAACAAACCTATCTACTGTACTTGCAATGAACTTTCTTATATTAACCTTCGTTCGATCTTCAGAATTACGTTTTGCTGATTGGAGTGAGTTTGATATTGATTGTGCTGAACCCCTTTGGGTGATTCCATCAACAAGAATGAAAATGAGAGGTGAACATTATGTTCCTCTTTCTTCTCAAGCAGTTTGTATCTTAAAAGAAATGCAAGAATATTCGGGCAAGAATGGATATGTATTTACTCAAGTCCGTAACTCACAAAAAGCAATGAGTGAAAACACAATGTTATATTTTTCAAATCGATTAGGATACGCGGGAAGAAACACTATCAATGGTCTCAGAACTCTTGCTTCTGAGGTATTGAGTGAAAGCGGTCTCTGGTATCATAATGTTATAGAGGAACAACTTGCATGCACGGAACTGAATAAAATACATAGATACAATGGAAACAAGTATCTAAAAGAAAGAAGAAAAATGATGGTGTGGTGGGCAAACTATGTTAAAACTATTCAAAACACATAGGTCGCAATATGATTCTTAAAAAAATTATTTTCCTTTATCAACCTTATTTAAATAGTTATTTGAATTGAATATACCCAATGATAGTATTAATATGCTATTGATACTGTAAGAACTCTTTGACCTGCGTCTTAAATCACATCTTGTCTATGAAAGAGAATGAGTCAAGAAAAAACTGATTTTCTAGAACGTTCTAAAACGTTCTGGAATCCTGGAAAAACACAAGATTGGCAAGATATGGGGATTGATCTTGTGATCGATCATCGAGAGAAATATTATCTCCATGATATGGATGGTCGGCGTTTGATTGATGTCCATCTAAATGGAGGAACCTATAATTTGGGGCACCGACATCCAGAGTTGGTTGAGGTTCTAAAAGCTGGGACTTCTCGCTTTGATATGGGTAATCATCATTTTCCGGCACTTGCACGGACTGCCTTAGCAGAGGCTTTGGCTGAGTGTGCACCTGGTCCGGAGTTGAGATATACAGCATATGGTTCAGGGGGTGGAGAAGCTATTGATATTGCGCTTAAAACAGCCCGTCACGCCACACAGAGAAGAAAAATTGTGTCAATAATCAAAGCTTATCATGGTCACACAGGACTGGCTGTTAAAACTGGAGATGACCGTTTTTCCAAATTATTTTTATCGGAAGATACTGTTGGTGAATTTGTCCAAGTTCCGTTCAATGATCTCAACACAATGGAAGATGCTCTAAAAAGACGAGACGTGGCTGCAGTAATTATGGAAACTATCCCAGCAACATATGGTTTCCCAATGCCAGAGGAAGGATACCTCCCATCAGTCAAACAACTTTGTGAACGATACGACACCTTATATATAGCTGATGAAGTTCAAACAGGTCTAATGCGTACAGGAGAACTTTGGGGATGTACTAAGTATAAAGTCCAGCCTGACATTATGGTTACCGGCAAAGGAATTTCTGGAGGTATGTACCCAATTGCCTGTGTCTTAATTTCAGAAAAATGTAGTGGCTGGTTAAAAGAAGATGGTTTTGGTCATATTTCAACGATGGGCGGGGCAGAGCTTGGATGTGTGGTAGCAATGAAAACTCTTGAAATCGTCCAACGTCCAGAAATTCGGTCTGTTGTTCATTTTATTTCTGATTATATTCGATCAGGTTTGGATGAAATTATGGAAGAGTATTCGGATTTCTTTATAGGTATTCGTCAACATGGTCTCATTATGGGGTTAGAGTTCAGTCATGAACAAGGTGCAAAACCGGTTATGAAATATCTTTATGAAAACGGTGTTTGGGCAATTTTCTCAGCACTTGACCCAAGTGTGCTTCAGTTCAAACCAGGTTTGTTAATGACACAGTCGGAATGTGAGGAACTTTTAAGAAGGGTGCAAATAGGAATTGAACAAGCACGAGAGGAAGTCCTTGGGGTCAGAAACCGGAGGAGTATACACTGATGGAACCACAAATCAGAACTCTAGTTGATATTTCAGAATCTCAAGCATCTTTATCGGGGCATGCTGACATAGTTTTAGAGCGAGCGCGGTGGGCATCATATATATTTCAGAGATTCGATAAAAAAAGAACAATGAAAATTGTTGATGCCGTAGCCAACGTTGCCCATAGTCATGCGGGAAAATGGGCCGAACAAGTTGTTGCTGAGACAGGTTTTGGGGTAGTTTCACACAAGAAGCTGAAAAATGAGTTCACAGCAAAACCATTAGTAGATTATTATAGAGAGCAAGACCTTGTTTCGATGCGTGTTAAAGAAGAAAAAAAAATTGTAGAAATCCCAAGACCTGCTGGAGTAATTTTTGCTTTGATTCCGTCGACAAATCCTATTTCAACACTGAATTTTAAAATTATTCTTTCACTAATTACACGAAACTCAATTGTTATTAGCCCACATCCATCAGCAAAGAAATCATGTATAGATGCAGTTCGAATTTTGACAGATGCTGCAATTTCTTCTGGAGCGCCTGAGGGGGCAATACAAATATTAGAAAACCCGTCTATTCCGTTGATAGAAGAATTCATGTCATCACCAAAAACGAACCTAATCCTAGCAACTGGTGGTACAGCAATGGTTCGTGCAGCTTATTCTTCTTCTAATCCGGCCATAGGAGTTGGTCCAGGAAATGCGCCTGTATTCGTTGATTCATCGGCAGATATTGCATTGGCAGCAAATCAAATTGTGACATCTAAAAGTTTTGATAATTCCGTACTTTGTACCTGTGAATCTAACCTCTTTACTTTGACGGATGTTGACAAACCCCTTCGCAAAAGTTTGAAAAATGAAGGAGCCTATATTTGCAATAATGATGAGGTAGTACAAATAAGAAATTATCTTTTTCACTCCAATGGTTTTAACGTTGAGGCTTTAGGCCGTGATGCAGTTTGGATTGCACGTGAATGCGGTATCCGGGTTCCCAAAAAAACACGAATCCTTGTAACACCAATTAAAAGTATCGGTATTGAAGAACCGTTAGCTAGAGAAAAACTTTGCCCTGTACTGTCTTTTTATGTTGCAAACAGTCCCAAACAAGCAATCGCTTATTCAAGGGCTACGCTTAGAGGAACGGGTGCTGGTCATTCGGCTGCCATACATAGTCAAAACGAGAGAATGATTCTTGATTTTGCATCAAGAGTCGAATGTTATCGGGTAGTAGTAAATGCCTCTTGTAGTTTAGGGGCATCAGGGTTTAACACCAATCTGGCTCCATCATTTACCATAGGTACTGGATTTTATGGGAGGAGTTCACTTGGTGAAAATCTTGGTCCACAACATCTAATTCATTGGACACAAATTGCTTATAATTCAGATCCGTCTGTAGCTTTTGGAGAATTTAATGAACTGTCTTTATCATTAGACGGACCATTGCCAAGGTCTCCATCAGATGGAGTGCCAGGTTCACCAAAGTCTCGTCGAGTGGATACAACCTCGACAAGCAGCAGTTTCTCAATTGATAATGTGAACAGAGAAGAACTCCGCAAATTGATTGCGGAAGAGCTTAAGAATGTTCTGAAAAAATAATTTGTGTACATGGCTGAATTACGTTCTTTTATATTCATTGATCAGTTGCAACCTCAAACTTTGGCTTATATTGCAACTTGGATGAGAGGCTCATTGCCTCGAAAAAATATGGCGTCTCAGATCATTGAAATTGCACCTGGTTTAGACATTGAGGCTTTAACAGATGTTGCTTTGAAAGGAGCAAATGTTAAGGCTGGCATTTTGGTTGTAGAACGTCAATATGGGTATCTAGAGTTTCATGCCGATTCTACAGCAGAAGTCAAAGCTAGTGCAGAAGCAGTATTGAAAAGTTTAGGGGCGACTCCCAAAGATGCTAAGCCAGCAACTATTCTTGCTTCAAAGATAGTTACGCGAGTCGACAACCAACATGCTTTTTTAATTAATCGAAATAAGTTAGGTTCGATGATTTTAGGAGGGGAGTCTCTTTATATATTGGAATGCCAACCAGCATCCTACGCAATTTTAGCCTGCAATGAAGCAGAAAAGAGAGCTAATATAAAAATAATTGACTATCGTATGATTGGTGCAAATGGTCGACTTTACCTGTCTGGTAGCGAAGCTGAGATACGTAACGCGCGTGAAGCTGCTGAGTTGGCCCTACGAAAACAATGAACTATAGATGAGGCCCAACTGTGGGGAAAGAAATTAGGAAATTAATACGTGAATTGTTGGTAGAAGAGATAGCTTTAATCAACAAGAAGTCAGTTTCGTTAGATCAGAAAAATACTAGAGAAGAAATAGTCTCTATCAAAACGGATGAAGATCTAAAGAATTTTGTTAAAAAAATATTGAATATTGTAAAAGAAACTGATGGATTTTCAAACATTGAAAATGGGGATATTATTTTTCATTTAGATGTGCCATCATCTGCTAATTTAAATAGTAAATCTTGTACTTCTCATCCTACTTCAAACAAAATAGAAGATGGTTTGATTACAGAATATGATATAGCAAAATTGGATGAAAATATTACTGTTTTGCAGATTTTAAAAAATGCTAAATTAACCCCTTTGGCAAAAGATGAGTTACGTAAAAAGGGGATAAAAATGGAAAGGACACAAATATGATCAGAGGAAGGGTAAAAGGCCAAATTTGGTCATCTAAACATGTTGAAAAGCTCCCCAAGGGAGGGTATTTGGAAGTAGAAGTTGAAAGCGGTGAAAATATTATTGCTTACGACCCTTTAGGATGTGCCGTAGGAGAAGCGGTATTGTTAACTCAAGGTTCTGTTGCAGCCGGTTATTTTACAGAATTCAAGGCACCAATTGATTCTCTAATCATTGGTTCTATTGATGAGAAGTAGTAATGTAAATGGCAAAAACTTCTTCAAATCGATCCATTGCCGTTAGCAAACAATAGCGGCGCAAACTGGCCTAAAAGCCAAAACACAAATAGGAGAAAGTCTCATGTCCAATCAAGCTATAGGTATGATTGAAACAAAAGGTTATGTCGCATCACTTGCTGCTGCGGATGCAATGGTTAAAGCAGCTAATGTAACCATTGCTGGAAGGGAAGAGGTTGGTGATGGCCTTGTATCTGTTATCATAAAAGGCGATGTTGGCGCTGTAAAGGCAGCAACTGAAGCAGGAGCAGAAACTGCTAATGAAGTAGGGGAACTCATTTCTGTTCATGTGATACCACGGCCCCATACCGACCTAGGGAAATTCTTCTCTTTTGACGGGAAATAATAATAAGATTATGCTCAATTATTTTTGAATAAAATATACAAGAATAAATATTAATGACTGAACTGAGGGTCTATTTACCAATCTTGGACCTACAACCACAGTTTGCTGCTTACTTAAGTAGTCCAACTCGTGCAAGAGGATATCCAGTTTATGCTGGTGAACATAGTTTAATTGTTGAAGTTACACCAGCATTATCAATCCACAGAATAGCAGATTTGGCACTTAAGGCCTCACCTGACTTGGAACCGGGAATTCTGTTTACTGAACGTCAGTTTGGTTTGCTGGAACTCCATTCAAGCATTGAAGCTGAACTGGAGTCTGCTGGTAAAGCCATTCTGGATGGTATCGGTGCAAAACCTTCTGATCAACTACTTCCAAAGATATTGTACCGTGATATTATTGAAAATATAGCAGATCAACATTCTATTATTTTAAATCGTACAAGATCAGCTTCAATGTTGATCTCTGGATCATCATTACTTGTTTGTGAAATGAGTCCAGCTTTGTTTGCTTGCAAAGCAGCCAATGAGGCTGAAAGAGCTGCACCGCAAGCTATAATCAATGATGTACAAATGATTGGTGCTTCCGGAAGAGTTTTTATGTCTGGAAGAAAGGAAGATCTGGTCATTGCTCAAAGTGCTATTGATGATTTGATTAAAAATAAATAGTTTTTGAGGTTAAACCTTAATATTAATACTAATTAGAATTGATAGTGTTACTGATTTTAACATCAATGAGTTACCCCATTTTTATCATGAATTTTTCAGCAAGTTCTCCTGAGACTTTCGTAAATTCAGGCCCTTGTTCTTTGGCCAAATCGGTATCTGAATGAGAACCAATCCATGCCAATAGCGCCATTCTACGGAGCATGATGAAAGTATCTATTTCTTTTTCTTCTTCATTCGAAAGAGAACTAACATTTTTATATCCCCTCACCCAAGCATCTTTTAGTGTTTCGACTTTTGGATTATCTTCCATAAAACTGATTCCAGCAGCGAAGTCATATAGGAACCAGCCTATTCCGCAATCGTCAAAATCAATAAGGCGAGTTTTACCTTCATGAATCAATAGATTTGCTAGTCTCATATCAGCATGAATAAGACCGAACTTTCCACATCCCATACCAAATTTTTTTATACGCTTAACAATAAGAACTTCCTGCTGAGTTAGCAATTTTAAAACAGGTTTTTCCATTCCTGGTGCATTTTGCCATTTGCCCCAAATTGGCTTTGAACCAAAAAAAGCATCTATGTCCCATTCAAGCCTTTCAAAGTAATTTGGTCGTTTCCAGCCAATGGAATGTATGTGGGTTTTAGCACTAATTTCACCTAGTTCTTCAAATGGTCCTACGAGATCCTGTTCTTCATTTGGTTCTTCTCCTTCAACATACTCGAACATAACCATGTAACGGTTGTTTTTCAAACCATCAACTTTGCCTTGTTGAATATCTTGATTATCTCTCCCTGGAATGATGTTTGGCGTTTCAACTTCACTTTCTTTATTCAGCGCACGAGTCCAAGCTATTTCTGATGCTATAGCAAGTTTGGTGTGATAATTCTCCCGATGAATTCTTAGAATAGACCGGTAACCTTTAGACGACGAAACAAGATATGTTGCATTTTCTGAGAAATTGATCAATTTAGCTGAAGCTTCAGAGGGGACCTCCCACAATTTAAGAGATGTATTTGCTAATTCGCCAAGAAGAGATATAAGCATGTTATGAGATTGCTGACTTTCAACCATTCCATTACTCCTTTTATGTTATATTTCTTCAATTGCTTCTAGTGATTCAGGAAGAATTTGTCCTCCATCTACTATCAAAGTTTGACCTGTGATGTAGGAAGCTTCATCAGAAGCAAAAAATAATGCAGCATTCCCAATATCTTCAACCACCCCAAGACGTTTTAGAGGAATTGTTGCCGCCATTGAATCTATATAATCTTGTCCTAAATCCCGTAATCCTTCTGTGTAAATATTACCCGGCATTACAGCATTTATTGTTGTTCCATACTTCGAAAGTTCCATCGCTGCAGTCTTCATGAATCCCAGTTGCCCTGATTTGGAAGCTCCGTAATGCGACCAGCCTGGGTACGCAGTTACTGGACCTGTTATAGATGAAGTAAGAATAATCCGCCCATTACCTTTCTTTTTAAATTGAGGAATACAGGCTTTTACACACAAAAAAGCACTTTTCAGATTTGTTTCCATAACTTGGTCCCACTCTTCTGGATCCATTTCTAATATTTTAGTTTGGGGAAATATCCCGGCATTTGCGCAAAGCACATCGACACTACCAAACTCCGATTCAGTGACTTTCACCATTTCCACTACTGCATCCCAATCAGTCACATCGCACAACTGCATTTCAGCAATCCCATTATTTGAACGGATTTCATCAACTGTTTCTTTTGCCTCAACCTCCCCCCTGGCCACCACCATCACTTTTGCACCCTGTAATGCAAATACTTTGGCAATTCCCCTGCCTATCCCTTTAGATGCACCTGTAACGATAACCGAATGCCCCTTAATGCTACTAAACATTTTTTCTCCTTCTATATTAATTTGATTTTGAAAAGTATAATTGTCTTATTTCACTTAGCAGGTGATGTTACCAATTTTTTTGTAATATATGCAATGACTAACAGTATTATTGAGGAACCAATAGAGATAAATGCCACAGATGGGACTAAAGGCGAATAACCTGAAACCATTTTTGCATAAAGCCATTCTGGTAGTGTTGAGTCTGCTCCGGTAGTAAATAAAGATAATGGGAAATTCCCCCAACTTAAAAGAAAAGAGAACAAACCAGCAGAAATGACTCCAGGAATTAGCAATGGTACTGTGATTTCACGCATAATTGTCCAGGTTGATGCTCCCAGATCTCTAGCCGCCTCCTCAAGAGCAGGATCAAAGCTGTATGCTCGTATTGCTATTATTAATGTTGATATTGGAGCTATCCATACAAGATGAGCCACTACAGCAGTTTTCCAAGAAGGTATTAATCCAATGGAGTTAAACCAAATCAACAACGCCAGGCCCAGAACTGCTTGTGGGAAAAAAATTGGTAAAATTATTATTTTTTGAAACGCGTTTCTATACTTCCAATGATATCTTGCATATGCCAATGCCCCGAAGAAACCAACTAGCATTGAAATAACGGTGACAATTATAGCTATTTTAAACGATGTTTCAACCAAATCTGAAACTGTTGGACTTTGTACTGCCCGCAAATACCAATGCGTGGCATACCTGCGGATTGGGAATGTCAAATATCTAGTTTTTGAGATTGAAGCAAAAAAAACGGAAACAAGTGGTAGATATAGAAAGACAATAACCAAAACTCCATACGCATTAAGAAAGTACACTGTTTTTCGTGATGATCTCATTAACGTCTTCTCCCCATCATTGAATCTAAATCTATCTTAGAAATCGTAAAAAATGCAAGAATCCCTATAATCAGAATCAAGATCATTGCTAAGGCTGAACCAAGTGGCCAATTCTGGCCGTACGTGAACGCTGTTTCTACCTCGTCTGTAAAAACAATTATGGCCTGCCCACCTAACAATTTAGATTCAGCCAAAGCCCCCGCGGCTAGAACAAAACTGAGAAGAGAGCCAACAACAATTCCAGGTGAAGCTAGTGGCAAATCAATTTCCCAAAGTATTCTAAACGGTGATGCTCCAAGATCCTCTGCTGCTTGACGAGCATCTTCAGGAATCATGGCAATACCTTGTGCCAAAGGGAAAAGCATGAATGGAAAATAAACATAAATAAGTCCAAACACGATGATCGTCCCATTATAAAGAACACCCTCAAGTCTTAAGCCCAACCAAGTCCTTAAATACCCATCAATCAAACCACCTTTCATCAAAGTTAAAACCCAACCAAAAAGTCGAATGTTTTCTGACACAATAAGGGTCATAGCTACAGCAATCGTTAGGACAAGTGTAAACTTGCCAAAGACTTTTGCCATACCAAAAGCTAGCGGCCAACAAATCAAGAACAATATAAATGTTGAAATAAAAGCCATTGCAACCGACCAGAGTAAAGATTTGTAATAACCCTGTTGAAAAAAATCAGCATATGCTGAAAAATCTGGAACGTTCATGATACTGAAAACCTTTGGTGGCATAATAGAAAATACAGCAACTACAACTAACGGAGCAAGAAAACCAACTGCAAGTAGCAATATCATCGGTAAAGATGTTATTGTGCCAAGTTTTTTATCTAAACGTTCCATACTTAATCGTTAGGTATAAAGTGTGTATGTTTTATGTCCCAACCAATTACCACTGTAGCTCCAAGTTTTCCTTTAAAACGATCTTCTCGTAATTTCTCTATAATAACACGCGAATCTCCCAAAGTATCAACCTCATATTGAATGCGTGAACCAAGTTCATATTCCGCTCTCAAATAACCTCGGATCTGAAAATCGTTAGTTTCTTTTGCTTTATTAAATCGTACAAATTCTGGGCGAACCATTAACGCCCCTTTTGCTTTTTTGGAATATATTTTTTTAGTGTCCTTTGTTAAAACACTGGAACGAATTTCAACATCATCTATCTTGATATCACCTTTAGAATCACATTTAAAATCAAACATATTAACTTCACCCATAAAGCTGGCAACGAAACGACTTACTGGCTTAGAATATATTACCTCAGCAACATCTATTTGCTCAAATTTTCCCGAATTCATTATGGCAATCCTGTCAGACATAACCATAGCCTCTTCTAGAGAGTGAGTAATATAGACGAACGTCTTACCTGTTCTTTCATGAAGATCCTTTAGCTCCTTCTCTAATGTTTTCCTCAGTCGATAATCAAGTGCGGATAAAGGTTCATCAAAGAAAATTATTTCAGGATCAAAAGCCAAAGCCCTAGCTAGTGCAATCCTTTGCTGCTCACCTCCAGAACACTGGCTAATGCGTTTATTGTAAAAACTTTTAGGTAAATGAAGGAGTTCCAAAAGCTCCAGGGCACGCTTACTCCTTACTTTTGGAGAGACTCCTTTTATCTTGAGTGGAAATTCAATATTTTGGCCTACGGATCTGTGTGGGAAAAGAGCAAGGGATTGGAAAACCATACACATAGGTCGTTTGTTCGCAGGGGTTTGATCAATCCTTTCATTGCGAAGCCAAATTGTCCCTTCGGTGGGCTCGTCCATACCTACCATTAAACGAATTAGGGTGGTTTTACCACTACCAGAAGGGCCTACGATAGTAAGAAATTCACCCTCAAATATTTCAAGATTTATATTATCCAAAGCTGTAAAATCATCGAATCGCTTTACAATATTTTTTAGATATAAAATAGGAGTTGTGTGCATCAATTAGTCCATGCTTAAAAATAGTTATAAATATAATAATATCAAGAGTATATATAATCAAGAGGTGTTATAATACTGTACTCTTCTTCTAAAGCCATAAAACCCAGCAATTTCGCATTTCAAAAAGCTAATTCTAATGAAAGGCTAATCACTTGTTCTTTTTTAAATCTGCTTACTAATGAGTGGTTTGAGTGAGAAATTAAATCCAAAACACCCTATTTACCAGCTAGGCAAGATCATCGACTGGGAATCTCTTGAGAATTATTTTACCCGTCTATACAGTCACAGAGGTCGTCCAGTCAAACCGGCTCGTTTAATGATCCCCTGTTTCTCTTAAATCAACTGCATGATCTTAGTGACGACCAAGTGGTTGAACGCTGTGTTGATAAACACTACTGTGCATTTTTTCAGCGAAGAGCATGAACTCCAGTGGTCTGCGCCGGGTGCCTTATCGGATCTCACCCATTTCCGCAAGCTAATTGGTAAAAAGGGTGCCGAGAGTATCTTGAGACTATCTGTAGACCTCTTCCATCCAAAAATTAAACAGGAAGAAGAAGTAGTTGACTCCACAGTTCAGGGAAAAAGCATCTCCTATCATACAGACGCAAAACTGGCCAAGAAGGTCATAGGCACCCGCAGGGAGATTGCCAACAAGGAAAATATTGCTTTAATTCAAAGTTACAACCCTACTGCTCCGGGCCTGCTTCTTCAGGCATCCAACCGAGAATCTGCCAGGCTAAAGAAAAAAGCCCTAAAAGCAACCAGAAGAATCCGGTCAATCGGTGGAGTTATGCTACGTGAGCTACTACGCAAGATGAACGATTAACAGCAAAGACCAACATGTTTAGACCCTGCTAAATGCACCCAGCATTTTGTTTCGGCAGAAAAATGATAAAGATAAAATCTACTCTCTCCATGAACCTCACGTTGAATGTATTGCCAAAGGCAAAGCTAACAAGGCCTAAGAATTCGGGGACAAGGTCTCTATTGACAGATCAAGAGACATCGGAATTACACTTGGTGATCTAGCCCTACCGGGAAGTCCCTGTGATGGTCATACCATCGATATGCTACTCAAGTAACTCAAACGAATTAATGGTACACAGGCTGAAATCCTGATCGTTGATTCCGGATATCCAGGAGAAAATATTTTGGGCAAACTCAGTTCTTGACTGCTTCACTGCCAACTCAAGACGACACTGAATACAAAAAGCGTACACAAAGCATACGATTCAGAAAAAGAGCTAGCATAGAGGCCTCAATCAGTCATTTAAAACAAGATTGCAGCTTCGGAAATTGTTTCCTAAAAGGTGTAATTGGAAACCAAACTAACTTAACTCTTGCTTATACAGACTTTAGCCTAAAAACCTGGATCCGGTCTAGGCTGCATATCTTTTTCAACCTGTTTTATAAAACAATCAAAAACATGAGTCTGCAGTTACTTCGACCATTATTCAGTTTCTTTTTTATCACGAACTGTTTTTAGGCATCATCTAATTAATTCTAAAATTAGTGAATGGAGACTCAGAAATTATTCTTATCCAAGCCTCCATTAAAGTTACATTACCCACGTTTTGCTGAGTTGTATATTTTACTCAACTCATCATATGAAGGAACAACATCATAATCTAAGGAGCGGTCCATTTCTTCGGACAAACTGTCCCACTGAATAGCATCAAGTTCCTTAGAACTGTACATAGAAAAAACCTTTTTGTCACCCATTTGTGCAACAGGATTATAGGTCCCTTCTGTAAAACTTACTGCCTTAGCGATTTCAGGTTTCTGGACGAACTCTAAAAAGTCTTCTGCTAAACTTGTAGGGTTAGGATTATTGACCAATGAAGTCAACTCAATCCAAACAATACCCCCTTTCCCATCGACTGGGCCTGTATTCGGGGTAATTGCTCTTATATTAGTTGCACCATCAAGACGTGCTGGAGAAGCAGTATAAGTGCCGCCTGTAAAATAGGCGTCAATTTCACCATTTATTAGTGCTGTATTCATTGCAACAAGATCATCGGTCAAAAGTTTCGCTCCTCCGAATATACCTTTGGCGGTTTTTCTGAATTTATTTAAACCAACCGAATCCATCTTAGTAAATGGATTTTGGTCACCTGTCAAGCACATGTGCATTATATTCCAATTGTCGTAAGTTAGAACTCCGTAACGTCCTTTCATCTTAGAATCTAAAAACAACTTATAGCCTTGATCTTCTGCATATTTCCTACTAATTTTGTTCGTGTTAACTACAAAACTAAACGGACCAAAACGCTGGGTCATCCCGATTAAGGCTCCATTATCTGCAAACGATAGTGGATATGGTCCTTGGAATTCAGGAAGCATTTTTTCAAAATAAGGCAAGAATCTTTGCTTATTTAAAGGTTTAATTAGTTTTTCAGGATAAAGTTGAGCTTTAGCCCAAGGCTGATTGACATTAATCAAGTCCCATACTTTAACCTCACCAGCTCTTAACTTATTGATCATATCGGGGTCAGATGTACCGCTCTCTGCTCTGACAGTTGCATCTGGGTTTTTAACTCTGAATGGCCCCAAAACCTCATCAGAATTGTACCCTTCCCAACAGAGAATGTTGAGTTGGTTATTACGCGCAGCCTGAAGTTGTCCTAATGGTCCCAGCATAGTCAGTCCTGCTGCCCCAACAATGCCTTTTGTAAATGATCTTCTACTCAGTTTCATACTGTCTCCTATTTTGAGTGATAATGATACGCAGAATTTAATAATTACTTTGATTTCATTTAGACATTCACTATTGTGAAATCGTTAAGAGATTATAAGGGTAAAAACTCGTAAATTTTCACATGGATAATCTGCCCTACACCTTGCCAATTCAAAATTTGAATTGTTGAACACAAGTTCCATGGCATATAACTGATTTTACAAGAACATCTTTTAGCAAAATATAGATTCTATGAATAAAATTTACCTACTAAAACAAAATTTTAGTTTTCTCTGCTAAAACACAAAACTTTTTTCAAGCTTTGATCATAAAAGCTACAGCTCAATTCAAAGAAAGAACATTCTATAAAAATTAGATTATTAATACAACACTTAATTGCAATATAATTTATCATGCTGATATTATTACATATATTAAAAATACAATTTCACTGCATTAAGAGATAATCCTGAATGTGCTGTTGCAAGAGGAATTAGTAAATTTAAATATTAACTTTTAGTTTTTTCTTCTTCAGCTTTTTTTACTGGTTTAGCTGGAGCAGCATTCGCTGGATATTTTCGTGTAATGGGTGCAAATACACTCTATTTAAATTTATTACTTCTACTCATGTCTATGTTGATTATAGGTAGGGTTGGAAAAGAGTGGTGGCCGTTAATGGGAGCTGGAGCCCTAATGATTGTGGATGTAATTTTAAAGGAATTTGTCGAGTGGAGACTTGCTGGTCTAGGCATTATTCTTGTTTTGTTCATCATTTTATGGCCAAAAAGTCTATCGGGCTTTGTTGATTTAATTAACAAGAAATATTTTTTAAATAGAAAGTTGAAGAAAAATTTAGTTTAATTATTATTAAGCAATATATTTTAATTAGATAATTTGATGAAAAATTCAATATTAGTTGTATAATAGATTAATATTATCGCAACAATTTTAAGGAAAAATTATGTCAAACACTCATAAACCGGAAATTCAAAATATAAAAGTTGATGGATACAACATTGTCAGTTACAGCTATGGCAAGGGAGAAAATGTATTGTTCTTGTTAAACGGAGGTCCTGGTTTACCATGCGATTATTTGCGAGATCCGCATATCCATCTTGTTGAAGAAGGGTATCGTATTGTTGCATTTGACCAGCTAGGTTGTGGAAATTCTGATAGACCTGAAGATGTTAGTTTATGGAATATAACTCGATATGTTGAAGAGGTAGAAACAGTTCGTAAAGAGCTTGGTATTGTTAATTTTCACTTATTAGGTCAATCATGGGGTGGATGGTTGAGCATTGAATATGCTTTAACTTATCCTGATGAAATAAGATCATTAATATTGGCAAATACTTGTGGAGATTTACAGCATCTTACTACTGAATTAAATCGAATGAGAGAAGCATTGGGCAGTGAGACAGTTGCCATGATGCTTCATCATGAAGCCATGGGTACGATTGATCATCCAGAATATCAAGCAGCAATAACAATTTTGAATTATCGTCATGTTTGCAGACTTAAAGAATGGCCATCTTCACTTTTAGCTTCTGTAGATGATTGGAACATGGGTCCCTATGGTACAATGCAGGGACCTAATGAGTTTTTATATATTGGGAACTTAAAGGACTGGAACCGTATATCAGACATGGATAGTCTAGAGATGCCTACACTAATTATAACTGGTACTCATGATGAGATTGGTCCTGCATGTGCTTCTCGTATGAATAATGTGCTTCCTAATTCAGAAGTTATAGTATTTCATAACAGTTCACATGTACCTTTTTATGAGGAGCCAGACCTATATTTTAAAGAACTGCAAATTTTTCTCTCTAAAAATTAACAATTAAATTTAAGATAATATAAAAAAAAGAATCCTATTATGATTTTTCCGATATTATTGGTGATTATTAGTTGAAAGTCCTCAATTTCGGTTCAAAGTACACTGCCCCCGGGGGGTCTCAATCCTCTCGACCAAGAGCCTTTTAACCTGCATAGAGCGCCTCGTCGGCAACGATGCTCATCGGAAGTTGCTCTTCTTCTGCTGTGCTCTCGATAACCTTAACTATGTCTGGGTGAAGAGTGAACGTAATCTTGCTCCTTTTATTGCGCCAGACTTGTCGCGTGAGTTTTTTTTGACTTTCCATTTAACCTCCAAAAATCAACATTTATTAACATTTCGCTGAAGTCAAAAGAACAGATTATTAAACTGAACATTTACCATAGAATAAGTCTACCCATTGTTTTACTTGGCAAACCAGGTACATCCAGCAGGCTGAAGTATTCGGCTCTTTCTCGGGTCATACCACCATCATATTCTCGTATTGCGGCACGCTCGTCCCTTTGGAACTGAAGTTCCAGGATGTCATCTTTCTGCTGAAGCCAGCTAATTTGGCTAAATTCAGTGGGAACAGTGTTCTGAAAATTAGCCGATTTAGCCAGGGTAAAGGCTTCCTCTCGGTAGCGTCTCCTCAACTCCTTCAAGCTCGCCATCAACTTTTCTTAATTGAAGGGTGGAGCAGGATAACTTTTCTGTTCTTCCAGTTTCTGATTTGTATCCACCCATAGGTGCAAAGGATTTCTACCGCTGCGTCTCGTTCCTTCTTGCTTCTAATACACCGAGGCCCAATCTGCAATAGGTCACTTAATTTCAATGGCTCTTCGTCGTCCTGTTTCAGTTTCTTTAGCCAATCCAGCAGATTCGCTGCATTGCGCTGTACCTGCGAGGTGGCCATTTCACCCTTAAGCCCAAGGCTCTCTTCAAGGTATTCTGGCAATGTCGTCAACTAAAATGTTGAAAAAATAGTTTGATGGTGATATTAATCAGACAAATATGATTACTGATTAATGTTGAATTATATTAGGAGTGTATATGATCAAAATAATATTTTTAGCATTATTCCTTATTTTTGGAGTTTCATCATTATCTTTTGGGAAGAGCTATTTGTGTATGTAAGAAAAAATGGGAATGTATGCTTGGTCTATAGATAAAAAATGGCAAGACTTTGGTATGGACAAAAATGTAGGCAATGCGTTTATACTTAAATTGACAGAAGATGAGTCAAAAATAAAATCATTAAATAGAGTAAAACCAAAACAAACTCTTTGTAGAGAAAGTGAGAGCAGTGTTTTTTACACAGATAATCCTTCTGAAAAAATTTTAAGATGTGGTGGATGTTTTAGGACATTTATATTTAATACTAAAACATCATCGTTTTCATATTCAGATTATACCTTGAAGAGTTTATATCGTCTTTGGTTAGGAGAATGTAATAAGATTTGAAAAAGTAGTGGCATCGACCGCAAGAAAAAACCAATACACGCACGCACGAGGGCAAAACTTTTGTGCCATTAGCTTACAAAAACAGGCCATATTTGGGGATATGTGGCAATAGTAAAGAGCCATCATCTTATTGATATTATTATCCTTGTTTGTTGCAGTTTATCCCTGGTTACCCACTCTGAAAGACTTCGAATCTGAATGTTGGGAGTTCGAGTCTCTCCGCCCGCACCAGAAATATCAAAGATTTACAATTTTTTACATTTTAAAAATTATTAAATTGCGCCACTCATGTGCCATTGAGTTTAAAATTAGGCACTAATTCTGATTAAGCTCCCTAATTTCAATTTTTGCATCCAATTCTTCATTGGTAATTACTTTACTTATAAATGTTTTCTTTTTGTCATACTTGTCTCTTTCAGAATTACGTTCACTTTAAGACGATACAATTGATCCATCGAGTTCGTCCTCGATAAATGCATTGATAACCTCTTCCATAGAGACATCGCAGACAAATCCCAGTTCTAAAGCTTTCTCAGTTTTGAACTCTGGTGGCCAACCATCCAAAATATTTTGAATGAAGGGATCGGGCTTCCAATCAATCCTATCAGCAACAATATCGCCAGCTACTGTCCGCAATGCATCCACCATGTCTTTTATGCTCATACTGAAACCAGGCAACGTTACTTCACGAGACTGTCCCCAATCATCCTCTATTAAATTATGAGCCCTGACTATATTCTCAATTATTGAACGAGGAGAAGCTAAAAACATTTTTGATTCTGGACTGACTGGACAGATCGCAGTCTGTCCTTGTAAAGGCTCTCTTATTATAGAGCTGGCAAAGGTGGATGCAGCCTTATTTGGTTTGCCGGGGCGCACCACTATGGTTGGAAAACGGAGTGCCCTGCCATCTACAAAACCCTTTCGACTATAATCGTTGACTAGCAATTCTCCAACAACTTTCTGAGTTCCATAAGATGTTTGAGGTGTGCGGGCCGTCATGTCTGCAATAATGCTGGGCATTTCTCCACCAAAAGCAGCACAAGAACTAGCAAAAATTAATTTTGGTTTTGTTTCATGTCCTCTACAGATATCAAGGATTGCTCTAGTAGCATCTAGATTTACTGACATACCTAAATCAAAATCCTTCTCCGCACCTGCACTTACGATGGCTGCAAAATGGAAAATACTATCCGTTGAAACAGAAATAGCCTTCTCCAAAAGAGAATGGTCTGTAATATCTCCCGTCAGAATGGTTACGCGAGGATCGTTGGATATCTCTTTTGAAGGATTTACAACATCCAGTAATGTTAAGTGCTCAACTCTGGAAGGACTTCCAGACTTATCTGTAAGCTCATTCGTGCTAAGTAATGCATGCGCAAGTTTTTGACCCAGAAAGCCAGAAGCGCCAGTAATCGTAATATTCATCATTTAAGTGTTTATTGTCTGAAAGTTAAGAATTCGTGGGGTTTACTTATAAGGATGATGGGGTTGGATTTAGTGGGTGATTACCGTCGAACTCCTTTCACATACTTCCATTTGTAGTTTCCATCTTTGTCGTATGTTGTGATGTTCCAAGGTTTATTATCCCTGAATTCACCTACCCCT
>Ga0209709_10001685_pt1 | contig 20094 bp, 20 predicted proteins | sample ArcticOcean_MG_C_2_FD_187435 | JGI IMG/M metagenome (GOLD analysis project Ga0209709, IMG submission 187435) | Marine microbial communities from western Arctic Ocean - ArcticOcean_MG_CB4_136 (SPAdes) (version 2) | ecosystem: Environmental > Aquatic > Marine > Oceanic | place: Arctic Ocean...
ATTCTTTTACCGTACGCGTTAACTTCATATCTTTGAAAGCCTACGGTTCCTATAATTTGTTCATCTAACTTATGTTCTAATCCAGTTTTTCCTACGGTGATGCCAGCAACTGATAAATCTCTAAGATATTTTTTATTTTTCAAATCATTTACACTTACTCTAGAAACGTATCCAACAACATGCGATGATGAAAAGTCAGGATACACTCTTGCAACAGAAACTACTGGCTCCGCTCCTTGGAGCTCGTGTAAAAATAAATTTATTCTTGAAAATTCCGACCAATTTAAATTATCAGAAACAATAATGGGTTCCCAGGGTTTTTGTTTTGCAATTTTACGTTTTAATGCAAAAACTCTCTTGTCTGTTAAATTTAATATATTTTTAAGTCTAAAAAATAGTGCCTCGATATTGTCTGTGTTCTCTGGAGTAATATGTAATTGAAAAACTTTTTGATTAGATGCAAGTTCATTATCAAAATAATCTTTAATAACTCCCCTCTCTGGTGCTAATCTCCATTCTCTAAATCTATTTTTGTCTGATAGCGTTTTATATTTTGTACTCTCATTAATTTGCAAGGTGATTAGCCTTCCAAAAATTCCGCAAAAAACTGTTGCTTTAGCAATTGATAGAATAAATATTCTCCTGCTGATTGTTCTAGATTTGCTTGGGCCTGCTTGATTAATCATTTTGTATTGATCCTATAAGTTGTACGTATATATTAAATATAACCCAAAAAATCGGAAAGAGTAAAAAAGTAAATAATGCATTGTAAAATATGTTTATATAAAATAATTCAAAATCAGAAAATTTTCCAATTAGACTATAAAAAAATAAATTAGAAAAGAAAATTGCAAGTAAAAATGTAAACCACTCTGTAAAAAAAGATTTATTTACTGTAACGTTTCTAATATATGAGGCTACAAAAGACGCAACTAGATAGCTTAATGCGCTCGCTCCCAAAGGAAGTCCTGTAACAACATCATTTATTATACCGGCAAAAAATATGTGGCCATTACCCAGTAACCAAGGATATTTTAACATCCAATAATAAACTATTATTAACTGTAAATTAAAAGACAAGATTTCAAAATAATTACTAAACTCTGTGTCTATTTCAGAAACAGATAAAAAATATAACAATAATAAAGGGAAAATTCTTGTGAATTGCAATTTGAAGCTTTTATAAATAATGGCCATTTAAAATTGTTTTTTTTCGTTTATTAAAATAACACTAACAAATGATATTTGATCTGGATCAGAGAATAACTTAACTTTTACTTGCTCTTTTTCTAAAATTGTTTTTCCAACCGCTATTCCTGGATAAAAAATACCATCCTTACCAGATGTAAAAACTAAACTATTTTCGTAAGCCTGATAAGAGTCTGGCAAGTATTCTAAACTAGGCTTTTTCGTGCCATCTCCGGATAAAATAGCTTGTGCTCCATCGGGCTGAATGCTCACTGGTATTCTGCTGTTCAAATCTTTAAGCAGTAAAACTCTTGATGATATATAATTAACTTCAACTACTCTTCCTACCAAATAGTTTTCACTCAAGACAGGCATTCCTTTAGCAATATTAGATTTACTCCCTTTGTTTAAAATAACTGATTTTAAAAAAGGACTTTCTTTATCTATTAACACTTTTGCCACCACTCTTTCTGATGATTCGAACATTTCAGTTTTTAAAACTTCTTTTAATTTTTTATTTTCAATAATTAAAAAACTAGTATTTAAATCTTTTTCTTGTAATTTTTTTATCTCATTTTTTAAAAAAATATTTTCTTTATAAATAAATAAATGATTTTTTGTTTTATTTTTTAGTGAAGCAAAGAATTTAAATGGTGATGTTGCTAAATTAGAAACTCTATATATTCCGTCATTTAGTAAAGCCCTAGTTACATCCATAGCCTTTGAAGGATAGCTATCTAAAAAAAAAATTAAAATAGATAAACAGATTAAAAAGAATAAAGAAAATTTTTGTTTCACACCTCTTTGCAGAAGCGCTGATCTAAAAGCTATACTAAAATCACCTCTACTTGAAGACATCTAAACTTTAAATTAGTACTCTGATAACACTGTAGAAAATAGTTCTTCATTCTCTAATGCTTTTCCAGTTCCTATAGCCACACATGAAAGCGGGTCATCAGCAATATTTACTGGTAAACCAGTTTCTTTTGAAATCAGTTTATCAATATTTCTAAGTAAAGCTCCGCCTCCTGTTAAAACTAATCCCATGTCTACTAGGTCGGCAGAAAGTTCTGGAGGGGTGTTTTCCAAAGCTTCTTTGATTCCTGCTAACATTTGACTTAAAATAGGCATTAAAGCTTCACATGCATCTTGTTCGGTAAGTGCAATTTCTTTTGGTGTACCAGATCTAATATCTCTTCCTTTCATGGAAAAAGTATTATTACCAGTGGCTACCGCTGTTCCTATTTCTTTTTTAATTTTTTCAGCTGTAGAATCACCTATAAGTAAATTGAATTTTTTTCTCATAAAATTAATTATAGATATATCCATTGCATCACCTGCAACTCTTAAAGACTTAGAGTATACAACGCCTCCTAAGGACATAACTGCTATTTCGGTTGTTCCACCTCCGATATCAACTACCATTGAACCTGTCGCTTCTGAAATGGGTAAACCCGCTCCTATTGCTGCAGCTATTGGTTCCTCAATTAGTGAAACTTTTCTTGCTCCAGCAGCCAAAGCAGAATCTTGAATGGCTTTTCTCTCAACTGGTGTTGAGCCTGTTGGAACACAAATCAAAATTCTTGGGTTTGCAAAAGCTCTCTTTTTATGAACTTTTTTAATAAAATGTTTTATCATTTCTTCTGTAACAACAAAGTCAGCGATAACTCCATCTTTTAAAGGTCTGATAGCCGCAATATTGCCAGGTGTTCTACCCAACATGGTTTTAGCCTCGTCACCCACAGCTAATACAGATTTTTTACCACCGCCGTCTGTTAGCACCGCTACAACTGATGGTTCATTTAAAACAACACCTTGATTTTTTAATACAACAAGGGTGTTAGCAGTTCCTAGGTCTATGGCCATATCTTGGGACCACATTGACATTGCTTTCGAAATATTAGTTATCCAACTCATTTTTGCCTTTCTATGCTTGTGCGCTTAAATCTTCATCTGGCGCTGTTTTTTTACGTTTAATAATCATTTTATTTAATGCGTTTAAATATGCGTTAGCAGAGGCAACTAACGTGTCGGTATCTGCCGCTTGACCAACTGTAGTTTTCCCTTTTTCTTCAATCCTTACACTTACTGTAGCTTGTGCATCAGTTCCTTCTGTTACAGCATGCACATTATATAATTGAAGATTAACATCGTGTGCATATAATTTTTTAATACATTTAAATATTGCATCTACTGGACCATCTCCGGTTTCTGAAGATTTTTTTAATTTTCCAAAAACCTCTAATGTCATTTCAGCTTTTTGAGGCTCTCCTGTGCCAGCAAATACTTTTAAAGATTTTAATTTAATTAAATTGTCCTCTGTAATCAAACTATCATCTACTAATGCTACAATATCTTCGTCATAAACATGTTTTTTTTTATCAGCGAGAATTTTAAACTTTCCAAATGACGTTTGAATTACATCATCTGTAATATCTACATAACCAAGGTCATTTAACTTATCTTTAAAAGCATGTCTTCCTGAATGTTTGCCCATTACCAAGGAGGTTTTGTGTACACCAACACTTTCTGGTGTCATAATTTCATAAGTATTTCTATTTTTTAACATTCCATCTTGATGAATTCCAGATTCGTGAGCAAAAGCATTTTTTCCGACGATCGCCTTGTTAAATTGAACTGGGAACCCCGTCGCATTTGATACTACTTTAGATGCCTTGCTTATTAACCTAGTGTTAATACCGGTTGTGAAGGGCATTAAGTCATTTCTTGTTTTAATTGCCATTACTATTTCTTCAAGAGCAGAATTACCCGCTCTTTCTCCAATTCCATTTATTGTACACTCAACTTGTCTTGCTCCTGCTATTACACCAGCTAGTGCGTTTGCTACCGCCAATCCTAGATCGTTATGTGTATGTGTTGATAAAATTGCTTTGTCAATATTTGGAACTTTATTTATTAATGTTGAGATTATTTTCGTATACTCAGATGGAACAGTATAACCCACAGTATCAGGAATATTGATTGTTCTTGCTCCACATTTAATTGCAAGCTCTACGGTCTTACACATATAATCTATGTCTGTTCTTGTCCCGTCCTCGCAAGACCATTCAACATCATCAGTAAAATTTCTAGCATAAGTAACACTTAGTTTAATAGCTTCTAAAACTTCTTCCGGTGTTTTGTTTAATTTGTGCTTCATGTGTAATGCACTTGTAGAAATAAAAGTATGTATTCTAAAATTTTTGGCATGACTTAACGCATCTTTACATGCGTCAATATCTTTTATAGTTGCTCTCGCTAGTCCACATGGAATAGATTTTTTTAGATTTTTGCTTATCTCTGTTACAGCTTCAAAATCGCCAGGGGAGGCGATTGGAAAACCTGCTTCAATAACGTCTACGCCTAATTCATCAAAGACACGGGAGATCTGTAATTTCTCCTCTAAGCTCATGGAAGCACCTGGAGATTGCTCTCCGTCTCTCATTGTTGTGTCAAAAATAATTATTCTATTTTTATCAATCATGCTTCTATATTTTATATAGTTCTTAATAATAACATTAAAATGTTAATTTTTAATTATTAAAGCATAATACAATTAAAAATAGAATTTGCAAAATATATATTTAAATAATTTATTTTTAGAGATCAGTTTGGGTTAATTTTTGTCTTTGTCGACTAACTTGTTCTTTCCAATCCATGGCATCATGGCTCTTAACTCTTTTCCAACTTTTTCAATAGGATGATCGGCCAAATCCTTTCTCATTTTCAAGAAATTTTTTTGTCCTGTTTTATGCTCCTCCATCCATTGTCTTGTAAATTTTCCTGACTGAATATCTTTTAAAACTTCCTTCATTTTGTCTTTACTTTTGCTATCAACAATTCTTTTTCCTGATACATATTCTCCATATTCAGCTGTATTTGAAATTGAATAATTCATATTAGCTATTCCGCCTTCATATATTAAATCTACGATTAATTTAACCTCATGTAACGTTTCAAAATAAGCCATCTCAGCTGGATAACCAGCTTCCGTTAAAGTCTCAAAACCATTTTTAATAAGCTCAACTAATCCACCACATAAGACTGTTTGTTCTCCAAATAAATCTGTTTCACATTCATCTTTAAAAGTTGTTTCTATAATTCCAGATTTACCTCCACCTATTGCAGAGGCATACGACAATGCAAGATCTCTAGCTTTGCCCGAGCTATCTTTGTGCACAGCCATTAAGCAAGGTACGCCTCCACCTTTTTGATATTCACTTCTTACTGTATGTCCCGGTCCCTTAGGCGCAACCATAAAGACATCCAAATCTTTTCTAGCATTAATTAAATCAAAATGAATATTTAAACCATGTGCAAAAGCTAAGCTTGTTCCTTCTTTCATTCTTTGCTCTATGTGATTTTTATAAATCTCAGATTGTAGTTCATCTGGTGTTAGCATCATTACAACATCAGCCCACGCAGCTGCATCCGATAAAGACATAACTTTTAAACCTTCATTCTCAGCTTTTTTTTTGCTCGACGAACCCTCTCTTAAAGCGACCACTACTTCTTTGACTCCGCTATCTTTTAAATTTAATGCATGAGCGTGGCCTTGACTTCCATAGCCAAAAATAGCAACTTTTTTTTCTTTAATCAAATTAACGTTGGCATCTTTTTCATAAAATGTTTTCATATTTACTCCTATTTTCTATTTAAAAATTTCCGCTCCTCTTGTCATCGCAACTGCTCCAGTTCTTGAAGTACTAACTAATCCTAACGGTTTTAATGTTTCAATTAATTTATCTACATCTACTCTTAATGCAGTTACTTGTATTACAAAAGAATTTTTTGACCTGTCTAATACTACAGAGTTATATTTTTTACAAATTTTCTTAACTTTTTCTTGTTTTGTTCGTGAAGATACTACTTTAAATAGTGCTAATTCTTTAAATAATATGTTTTTATCATTGGGAGAAAAATCGGCAACTTTATGGACTGGAATTAATTTTTTTATTTGAAGTTTTATTTGTTCTATTACCTCAGGTGTTCCCGAGGTAACAATGGTAATTCTTGATAAGTGTTTTTTCTTATCAATTTCTGCCACAGCTAGCGACTCTATATTGTATCCCCTACCAGAGAATAATCCGACTACTCTAGCTAAAACACCAGCTTCATTATCAACCCAAATAACAAGAATATGATGATTTTTTTTTCCAAATTTACTTGGTTCGCTATAAGCTGATTTTGATTTTTCCATTATACTAAAATTTTTCCTTCTTCTGAAACTTCTTCTTTTTCATCTTGAGGCCCAAGTAACATCTGGTTATGTGGTTTTCCAGAAGGTATCATGGGATAACAATTTTCTTCTCTATCAACTACGCAGTCAAAAATAACCGGCTCGTTAATATTAATCATTTCTTTAATTTTTTCGTCAAGCTCACTTGGTTTTGTTGCTCTAATTCCAATACATCCATAAGCTTCTGCCAATTTTACAAAATCAGGTAAAGCCTCAGAATAGCTCTCTGAATAATTTTTATCGTGAAGCAATTCCTGCCATTGACGCACCATTCCCATATATTTATTATTTAAGATAAATATCTTTATAGGTAAACGATACTGAACTGCTGTAGACATCTCTTGCATTGTCATTAAAACTGAGGCTTCTCCAGCAATATCAACTACTAATTTTCCTGGATGAGCTATTTGAACTCCCACGGCCGCTGGAAGTCCATAACCCATTGTACCCAGTCCTCCAGATGTCATCCATCTATTTGGCTTATTAAATTTATAGTGTTGAGCTGCCCACATTTGATGTTGACCAACTTCTGTTGTTATAAATGTATCTTTGTCTTTTGTAAGTTCATAAAGTCTTTGAACTGCGTGTTGTGGTTTTATATAGTTATCACTGTTAATAAAATTTAAAGATTTTTTCTCTCTCCACTTTTCAATTTGGGTCCACCATTTAGATGTTTTTTGTTTATTGGAATTAACAAAATTTTTATTTTTTTCTTTAAATCTTTTAATTAAATTTTTTAATAGCTCACGAACATCGCTTATTATAGCCAGGTCTACCTTCACATTTTTTCCTACAGACGAAGGGTCTATATCAACGTGTACTTTTTTTGACTTTGGAGAAAACTCGTCTATTTTTCCAGTTATCCTATCGTCAAATCTTGCTCCGATATTTATCATTAGATCACAGTCATGCATTGCGTTATTAGCTTCATAGGTTCCATGCATTCCTAGCATACCTAAAAATTGAGCACTGTCCCCAGGATAGGCACCAAGACCTTGAAGTGTTGAGGTAATTGGAAATCCAGTAATGTTAACTAGTTCTCTCAAAAGAGTGCTTGCTTCTGGGCCAGAATTAATTACTCCACCGCCAGTATAAAAAATTGGTTTTGAAGATTGCTTTATTAGTTCAATAAATCTATCTAAATCTTTTTGATCAACTTTAGAACTGTAATTTCTATTAAGTTTTTTACTCAATTTATTTTTTGAAAAATTATATTTTCCTTTTTTAAATTGTATGTCCTTTGGAATATCCACTAAGACTGGTCCTGGTCTACCAGTAGTTGCTACTTCGAATGCTAAGTGCATAATCTTTGATAGATCATTTACATTTTTAACTAGCCAATTGTGTTTTGTACAAGGCCTTGTAATTCCTGTAGTGTCACATTCCTGAAATGCATCTGTTCCAATTAAATGTGTAGGCACTTGTCCTGATAAACAAACCAAAGGAACTGAGTCCATGTATGCATCTGTTAATGCAGTGACTGCATTAGTTGCCCCTGGACCAGAGGTAACAAGAAGTATTCCTGGTTTACCAGATGATCTCGCATAACCTTCTGCGGCATGGCCGGCACCCTGTTCGTGTCTAGCTAAAATATGCTTTATAGATTTGTGATTTTTTAACTCGTCATAAATAGGTAGAACAGCACCTCCAGGATAACCAAAAATATATTCAACTTTTTGGTCCTCAAGACATTTAAAAACAATTTCTGCTCCAGTAAATAATTTTGGCATTGATACAATCTATCGGAGAATTAACTCGGGTCAAGTTTTAGCTGATTAGTTTTAAAACTTTTTTTATCAGGATTGATAAATCATTAGAATAAACCTTATTCCAAGAGCTCATATGCCCTCTAGACCAGGTATTTTGACGTTTGGCATATTGTCTTGTTTTGATATTTATCAAGTCCATTGTTTCATTTAATCTAGTCACTCCTAATAAATGGTTAATAATTTCTCTAACCCCAATTATTTTATTTGCTGAAAGCGTGGCATTTATTTTTAATTTTAAAAATTTTTCAACTTCACCGATACAATTGTTTTGAAACATTAGTTTGGTTCTTTTTTCGATTTGTTTTAAAAGATCTTCTCTTGGAATATCAATAAATATTTTCTTTATATCAAAATCAAGAAAATCAGACCTTGTATTTGAAGCCCATTCATAGAGTGATTTATTGGTAAATAATTTAACTTCATAGGCACGAATAGTTCTTTGAGTATCGTTGGGAGCAATTCTTCCATCTACTTTTGGATCTAGGAACAATAGTCTTTCGTAAAACTTACTTTGTCCTATTCTAAAATGAAGATTTCTAATTTTGTTTCTAAACTTGCTGTCAATTTCCGGTATCTGACTTATACCTTTTGTTATTGCCTTAAAATACAATCCTGTTCCACCGACTATTACTGGCACCTTATTTAATTTAAGACATTCTTTAATTTTTAACTTAGCCAATTTAAGCCAGTGACCAGTAGAAAAATATTTTTTTGCAGAAATAATTCCGTATAGATGATGATTTATTTTTTTTGTATCTTTTTGTTTAGGTCTTGAAGATAATATAGAAAACTCTTTATATACCTGCATGCTATCAGCATTAATAATTTCACCATTAATTTTTTTACTTAATAGTAGTGCTAAATTAGATTTACCAGAAGCTGTAGGTCCAGCAATAAGAATGATTTTTTTTTGTGAGTTTAATTTATTCGTCAGATCTAATTAATTTTTACACCAACATATCTTCTTTGGTTTTCTTTGTTTAGAATTGTAAATAAAAGTGTTCTTTCACCTTTTTTAATAATTTCTTGAACTTTGTTTTCTAAGTTATTTGCGTTTACTTCTTTTTTTTGTACTTCAATAATAATATTTTTGATTTCTAAAAATCCTTTTAAAGGACTCTTGTTAAAAATATTGGTTATAACTACACCTTTAGAGTTTTTTGGTAATTTTCTTGTTTTAATATCTTCGTTATTAATATCTCTTACTTTAATTTTTAAGCTTTTTATTTCAATTATTTTGTTTATTTTAGGATTATTTTTTTTATTACCTTCTTTAAATTCTTTGGATGACTCTAGTCTACCAAGAGTGAGCTTTTTAATTAATAGTTTTTTATTTCTATGTATTTTAATTTCAACATTTTTACCGACAGCCGTGCCAGCAACAGCTTTGGGCAATTCTCTCATTTTATTAATTTTCTTTCCGTCAAATTCTAAAATTATATCTCCGGCTTTTAATCCGGCTTTTTCTGCTGGACTTCCTTCTCCTACACTAGCTACTAATGCGCCAATTGGTTTGTCTAATTTTTCTACTTCAGCAATTTCTTTCGTAACCTCTTGAATTCTTACACCGAGCCAACCTCTTTTAGTTTCGCCAAATTCTATTAATTGATTAATAACTTGTGACGCGGCGTTTGAAGGAATAGCAAAACCTATTCCTATTGAACCAGCTTGACCCGGTGCAATAATAGCTGTGTTAATTCCAATAACATCTCCTTTTAAATTAAAGAGAGGTCCTCCTGAATTTCCTTGATTGATTGATGCATCTGTTTGAATAAAATCATCGTATCTAGTTAAATTAATATCTCTATTTCTAGCTGAAATAATTCCTGAGGTGACAGTGCCTCCTAAACCGAATGGATTTCCTATTGCAACTACCCAATCACCTACTCTTGCTTTATCAGAGTCACCAAATTTAACAGGGGTAAAAATATCTGAGGATTCTATTTTTAAAACTGCTAAGTCAGCATATGGATCTGCTCCGATTACTTTTGCCGTATATTCCTTAGAACCCACTTTAACCAAAATATCTTCTGCATTTTGAATAACATGGTTATTTGTAATTATTGTTCCATTTTTATTTATGACAAAACCCGAGCCTAATGAAGATGCTTTTCTTTCTGTGGGTCTTTGGAAGTCTTTGAACATTTCTTCAAATGGCGAGCCTGGAGGAAATTTGAAGGGCAAGTCATTTCCAGTTGTTTTAATTGTCTGAGTTGTGGAAATATTCACTACTGATGGTATTAACTTTTCTGCTAAATCCGCAAATGAGTCAGGAATTGCTTGAGATAAGCCGTTATAGAATAAGACATTAAATAAAAAAATAATGCTAAATAGTATTTTTTTTAATCTCATTTTTTTAAATTATTTTTTTAATTTGACCATAAAGTGGCAAGCACTTAATTTGGTTTAAATGTTTTTCCAAAAAATTTGAAGAAGGCGCTATCAGGAGAAAGTATTAAAGAAGTTTCTCCACCTATTAAAGCAGTTTCATAAGCTTGCATCGCTCTGTAAAATGCAAAGAATTGGGGGTCTTTGCCAAAAGCGTCAGCAAATATCTTGTTTCTCTGACCGTCTCCTTCACCTTTCATTATCTCTGACTGTTTTTTAGCGTTAGCTAAAAGAACTGTCACATCTTTATCTGCTGTTGAAGTTATTTTAGCAGCAATTTCAGCTCCTTGTGCTCTAAATTCTTTTGCCTCTCTTTGTCTTTCAGTTTGCATTCTTTTATAAATCGCATCACTGTTAGCAGGAGGTAGATCTGCTCTTTTAATTCTGACATCAATGATTTTAATTCCAAAGCCTTTTGCTTCTTCATTTACATCGTTACGAATTATTGTCATTTGCTTTGTTCTTTCTGTAGAAAGTAAAGTGGCTAAATCTTGTGTTCCCAGAACACCTCTTATTCTAGAATTTATAATTGTAGACAATCTTGATCTAGCAACTCTTTCATTTCCAACAGAAATGTAAAATTTTAATGGATCGACTATTTGAAATCTAGTTATTGCATCAATAATTAAACGCTTTTGATCGGATGCAATTACTTCTTCTGGTGGATTGTCTAAATTTAAAACTCTTCTATCTAAGAAAACAACGTTTTGGATAAAAGGTAGTTTAAAATTTAAACCCGCTTTTGTAATAATTTTCTTAGGATCACCAAATTGAAGTACTATTGCTTGATTAATTTCTTGAACAACAAATAGAGATTGAAACAAAACAACACCTACAACTATAATTGCTGGAACTAAAAATTTAGGAACTTTCATTAACTAGGATCCTTTTTTTTTAATTCTGGTAAAGCAAGATAAGGTACTACGCCAGATCCAGAATTTTTATCAATTATTACTTTATCAATATCAGCTAAAACTTTTTCCATTGTTTCTAAATACATTCTTTCTTGAGTAACTTGTTTTGCACTTTTGTACTCATTATAAATTGCTAAAAATCTACTAGCTTCACCTTCTGCTGCAGCAACAACTTGTTTTTTGTAGGCTTCAGCTTCTTGTAAGATTTTTTCTGCTTCACCTCGCGCTCTTGGAATTACATCGTTGGCGTAACCTTCTGCTTCATTTTTAGCTCTTTCTCTATCTGCCCTAGCCGCTTGCACATCTCTAAACGCATCAATTACTTGACTTGGAGGATCTGCTTGCTGTGTTTGAACTTGTGTAATTTGAATTCCTGAACCATATTCATCTAAAATTTTTTGAGTTATTTCTTGAACTTCAACTTCTATTTGCGATCTTCCTTCTGTCAAAATTGACTGGATAGGACTTTTAGCTATTACTTCTCTCATCGCAGTTTCTGAAGTTGCTTTAACTGTTTCAACAGGACTTTGTATGTTAAATAAAAATTTTCCCGCATCTTTAATAACCCAGAAAACAGAATAATTAATATCTACGATATTCTCATCTCCGGTTAACATTAAGCTTTCTTCGGGAACATTTCCTACACCTGATGAAGATCTACCGCTATCACTTGCTGGTCTAAAACCTACGTCTATACGATTAACTTTTGTAACTTTTGGTGTTAACGCTCTTTCGATTGGTAAGGGTAAATGATAATTTAATCCTGGTTGTGTTGTTTTTATTAACTTTCCAAACCTTACAACAACACCCTGCTCATCGGGTAAAACTCTGTAAAGTCCACTTAAAGCCCATAAGATAATTAAAATAGTTATTCCTAAAAATATAGGTTTCCCCCCGGGCTTACCGCCGCCCGACTTGCCGCCGCCGGTAAATTTATTTATTGTTTTTTGAATATTTTTTATGATTTCGTCAATATTTGGTGGTTCTCTTCTGGTTCCTGAACCATTATTTTCTGATCCACTTCCTCCTGAGGGCGTTCCCCATGGCGACTGATTTTTAAATATTTTATCTTTGAAACTCATTCTACTTTATATAGTGACTTTCTAACTAAAAACAAGTTAAGTAACAGCGATATTATGACCGAAAAAAAAGCTGAAATGAGCCAAGCAATGAAAGAAAAGCTTGCTCCGAAGCAATTTACTAAGATTCCGATTAAGGGAGCAAAAAACACGTTGTTAATTTCAAGTGCTAAAGGTGGTGTTGGTAAATCTACTTTTGCCGTAAATATAGCTTTTGCCTTACAAAATCTTGGGTTAAAAATTGGAATATTAGATGCTGATGTCTACGGGCCCTCGCTTCCAAAATTAATTAACTTAAATGAAAAACCAAAAAGTGAGGGTGGCAAATATTTAATTCCAATAGAGAAATATAACGCTCAATGCATGTCAATGGGGTTTTTAGTTGAAGAAACTACTCCTATGATTTGGAGAGGACCAATGGTTATAAGTGCGATAAAAACAATGACAGAAAAAGTTTTATGGAAAGGTTTAGATATTTTAATAATTGATATGCCTCCAGGTACAGGTGATACACAATTAACTTTTGCCCAACAAATAAAAATTGATGGCGCGGTTATCGTTTCTACTCCACAAGATCTTGCATTGCTTGATGTAAGGAGAGGTATAGAAATGTTCGATAAAACTGGTATCAAAATAATGGGTCTAGTTGATAATATGAGTTTTTTTAAAGGAGATGATGGAAAAATCTATAATATCTTCGGTGAAGGAGGAGTTGAAAAAACGGCTGAACAATATAAAAAAAAATTTTTAGGTAAAATACCTATTCATAAAGATTTAAGAAATTCAAATGACAATGGAAATCCATTAACACATTCAAACCCAGAACATGAGGTTTCTTTAATTTTTAAAGATATTGCAAGTAAATTAATGAAAGAACTAAAATTAAATTAATATATATTAAGAATAATGATAATTGATATTAATACAGATAAGACGTTAGAAGAATTTAACAATCTTTCAATTAAAAAATCTAAATCAGTTATTGCGTATCAAAATATTTATAATTTGTATAAGCCAGTAAATAACTTTCCTAGCTTTAAAGACTATAGAACGGGGCCATACGTTTTTGATAAAATAAAATTAAATTGGATAATAATTTACAGTAAAGAGAGTAAAGAGCTTATGGCTCATGGCATTCTAGGAAAAATAATTTGGGATGAATCAATTGAAGATTTACCAAAAGATGGTTGGACGGGTACTACTATAAGAGCCTATGAAAATGAACTTAGTAATAAAAAAACAAATACATTTGTTGGATTATTCGTGCACGTGATAAAAAAATTTAGAGAAAAAAAATTATCCGGTGTCATAGTTGAAGAAATGAAAAAATTAGCGAAAAAAGACAATAAGAGTCTAATTATTCCTTTAAGACCTCCTTTGAGATACGAACAAAATTATTGTGCCATGGATTTTAAAGATTTTTGTAATTTAAAAAGAGATGATGGTCTTCCAAAAGATCCGTGGTTGAGATTGCATGCTAAATTAAATGCAAAAAATCTTAAAATAAGTAATACATCACATCAAAGATCAATGAGTATATCTTCATTTTACAATTTATTTGGTGATAAAAAAATTTCTAAAACAGGTTATTATAAGTTTAAAATTTTTGGAAACTGGCACAATGTCTATGCTGATTTAAATTTAAATATAATTGTAATGAATGAAGGTTGCCAATGGGTGCAGCACAGAATGTAGTTAAACTAACTTGCCTTTAAATTCAAATGACTGCATTAACTCATTCCAGTCCAGACCATGAAGTTTCAAAGATATTAAGTAATATTTCCAAAAAAATTATTTCAGATCTTACCACATAGGATAAATATCATCAGTATTTTTTTTTATCTTTACCTTTTTTAGATTTGAATAAACTTAATATAAAATTAATCAATTTTTTTAACATTATTTTTTTTTAATAATATTCATTATTGTCTTAGCTATAAATGAATTTCCGTAGTCTGAAAAATGGGTAAAGTCTATGAAAAAATCCTGATTTTTTTTTGCTTTAAGTATTAATTCATTTCCATCATAAAACTTAATAGAATTTTTAGAACAAATTGTTTTTAAAAAATTTTTAAAATCTAAATAAACATTTTTTTTGGAAAAATCATGGTTAGAATATTTTTTAATTCTAATTTTTTCATAAGCAATAATTTTTTCTTCATAATTAGTTGGCTTTTTTTTTGTCCAAGTTATTCCTGGTTGTAGAATATATACTAAATTTATATTAAATTGATTGGCAATTGCAGACCATGTTTGAAAATCATTTTCTGTTATTTTTTTTAGATTAGCTAATTTTTTTTTAAAATTTAATGAAGTGGAAATTTTTTTTGTTTTTATTTGCAACTTACTTGCCCTAAATTTAGAGAATAAATTAACTAATAAAAATTTAAAAAATTTTGACTTATTAGATAAATAAAAGATAAAGTGAAATAATTTTGCTCGGCCTAAAGTTAAATTTGAGTTAGAAAAAGCACTAGACTGCAAAAATCCTGAGTAAAATCTATCAGTTGGTGAGCCCATCATTCCTCCAAAATCGTTATAGTACATTGAGTTGCTTCCTGCGCACATGGCTAAGTCATTTATTCCTGATAATATAATTATATTTTTAATCTTTGGAAAAAAATTTTTTACACTTAAAAGAGTAATTAATTCTTGACGACCTACCGCTCCTCTTACTCCAAGGCTGAACCATAAGCTTCCCTGTGAGTTTAAAAAAGAACTAATAGTTGTTTTATCAGAAGTGCTTCCCATGCCAAAAGCCGTACTTCCTCCAATTATAATATTTTGACTTGATGAGTTTTTTTTTAAATCATCAATACCTAATAATTTATTTTTAAAAAAAGTCTTTCTAAATCCCAATCTATCTGTATTAACTATTTTAGTTCTATAATTATCTTCGTTTGTGAATTGCACAAATGGTCTAAATTCATGGCCCATATTTCCATATTCAAATAGACCAGGTTTTAATTCTCTTTTAAATTTAATGCTCTTTGTCATATAATATAGAGTTTTTTTTTGGAGGTTTTTTTTAAAAAGTTTTCATAGTTTTGATATAAATTTTTTTTACACCAGCTTAAAATATGAGGATAGCCCAGTATTTGCAATACTAAAAATCATATCATCATAATTCATATCAAGATTTAACACACACGACCTATAAAAGTATCCTTTTCGAAGACCAGGCATAAGATTAGCTTCTATAAAATGAGGAATGTTACGATGATTCATTTTAATATCTATTCTTCCCAAAGATTTTCCGCCTAAAGCCTTAAAAGAATCTTTTGCTAATTTAGAAAGTTTATTAAAAATTCTAATATCTTTAACTGCAATAACTATTTCTTCATCATCTTTTTTTATATCAAAATCAAGAATACGATGTCCATTTACATTTTTTTTTACAATAATCTCTACGGGCATGGCTCTTAAACTTCCATTAGTACTATCTTCAAAAATACCCACACTGTACTCTTTCCCAGATAAATATGTTTCTACTAAGGAAGGTGAATTGTGATTTAGTTTAATATCTAAAACTTTTTCTTTATAACTTGAAAAATTATAAACGATAGAATTTGCGTCTATACCCCTGCTATCTCCGCCTTTTTTTGGTTTTATAAAAAGAGGAAATTTAATAGGTATCGATAATTCAGTTTTATGTTCCCCTGGCGATGTTATGAAAAAATCTGCTGTTTTAATTTTAGCTTTTTGTATAATTTTTTTTGCTCTATTTTTATCACTCTCATTGGCTAGCGCTGCTCTATTAGACGCAATATAAGGAATGTGATACATTTCTAAATAATCATTAAGCCATATATTTCTATCGTTAAAATGAAAATATTTAACACCAGAGAATACTAGGTCAGGTTTTCTTATTGCCATTTTTTCTAAATCTTTTTCAGAAGTAACTTTTGTAATTGAAACATTTTTATAACGTTTAGATAAAATTTTTAAAATCTTTTCTTCTTCCAGTATAATTCCAACATTGTCTTGATGGGCATTTAAGCCACCTAAATTGGGAACAATAACTATTTCAATTGATTTATTAATTTTAACGGGAACAACGTCCGCTTTTTTAAATGGCAGAATAGCAGCTGTTAAAGAAATAGGTTTTTTTGTTATATCTTTTATAATCATAATAAATCTGAGGGTTATCCACGGTAAAAGGTGTGAATAATTTACTTTGTTATATACGTACTTTCTGAAAAATATCTGCCCAAGCAAAGAAGATTAATACTTTTTTTGCAGTATCTAATAGATTTGTATATCAGTTATTACTGGCAATAGATAGGACAATATAAAAAATAATACCAAAAGTGCCCTAAAGAGAAATTTTATTAAACAAATCAAGAAAAGATTAAAATTTTAAAGGGCGTTCTGTTACCAGTTGTCTTAAATGTCTTTACAAGAACTCTTATTTTACAACCAAGTTAAGTGAACTTTTAGTGCTCTTCTAAATCTTATGATATGGTGTAAACACTATGAAATTTTTTTTATCTTGCTGTGCAGAATGTGGGGAAAACAAATCTATACTAACGCAAGTCAGTTGTACTGTGGAAGTTCTATATCTATGCAGCGGTTGTTATAAAGATAAATATCTAGAAGAAGCACGAGAAGTAGCTAAAAAAGAAGACACTTTAATAACAAAATTTATTCAGCATTAATAATAAAGAGAAGTAGAAGAGTTGTAAGGGGCGTTCTGTGCCCCGAGACCCAATTCATATTAATAAATATAGTTTATTTCAATACTTCATTGAAAACTTCATTGAGAGTTTTACCATATATCCAAAACCTTGCCTCTCGACTTCATTGAGATTTGGGCAAATTCTTTTATCATAACCCAATATCTAAAATGTAGAACTTAAACTTAAAATTTTTAATGTTTAATAGTTTTTTTTGATTTTTTGTGATATTCGAATATTTGATGAAAAAACTTGTAAATAAAAATCAAAAATTCATTGAAAACTTTTTTATTAAAAAAAGTTTAAAATTATTAGTTGATTTATCTAAAAAAAAAAAACCTTCAGTAAATCAAATAGTAGTAAATGAACCATATATTCCTGAATTAGATGATCTTTATAATTTGTATCAATACATATTAATTAATAAAAGAACAACAATACTTGAATTTGGTTCTGGTTGGTCAACTCTTATTTTTAGTTTAGCATTAAATGAATTATCAAATAAATTTTCTAATGAAGTTAAACAATTAAGAAGAAATAATCCTTTTGAATTGTTTGTTGTAGAAAATGAAAAAAAATATCTAAATATTACTAAAAATAGAATTTTAAAATTTAACAAGTATCTAAAAATAAAAAAACCAATTAAAATCAAGTATTTTTTATCAGATGTTGAAATGACGACATTTGAAAATAGAATTTGTACTCAATATAAAAAATTACCATTATGTAATCCTGACTTTATATATTTAGATGGACCTGACCAGTTTAAAGTAAAAAAAGATATAAATGGTATTAGTACAAGGCATAAAGATATGATGCCAATGGTTTGTGATATTTTAAAATTTGAATATTTTTATACACCTGGCACTATTATTGTTTGTGATGGTAGAGCAGCGAATGCTAAATTTTTGAAAAATCATTTAAAAAGAAACTGGAAATATATTAATGATCAAAAAAATGACCAACATCTTTTTTTGTTAGTTGACCCAGTATTAGGAAAATATAATAAACTTCAATTAGAATTTTATAATAAAAGATAATATTGTATTATATCCCACTCTCCACATATCGGCTTATTTTTTTTGACTTCATTGAAACTTCACTGAACCTTCATTGAACTTTCATTGAACTTTATTTTAAGAAAATGAGTATGGTCAAAGGAAACCTTTAATAAGGGGCGTTCTGTTACCCGGTGCCCTGAACCTAGCTACTAGAATCGTTATACAGCAACAACTTCACTTTTACAAAAAGTAGAAGTATCAACGAAATTGTGCCAGTATTGTGCCAAGAATTTTTATGCTAGGATCGTAGATATGGATGATGAAGAATACGACATAAAAAAATCACTTAGTGCAACAGTCTTTGTAATTTTTATGTGCGGTATCTGGAGCCTTGCATCTGTTTTTGTTATTGCACTTATTCCTTTATCATTAATTGATTGGATTTTTGGAATTGAATTAGTTTCAGCTATGCAAAATCTTTTATTGTCAGGTTCTGAGGGTTCAAGATATTTTAAAATTTGGCTATGCGGTATTCCACTGACATTAATTTGGTTGAAAGACAAAAATTGGAAAATTTAGTATGAGAAAACTTTTAGCGATCATAGTTCTGGGTTTAAATGATTAGGGAAATTCAATTAAAAGATAAAGAGCAATGGGAAAAACTTTATAAAGGCTATGCAGATTTTTATAAAGTGGAAATAAATGACAAAATTCTCCAAACAGTATGGAATTGGTTGCATGATAAAAATCATGAAGTTGAGGGCCTTGTTTATGAATTTAATGGAGTTATAGTTGGTCTTGCTCATTACAGGGGAATGCCAAGTCCATTGAGAGGACAAGATATTGGTTTTCTCGACGATTTGTTTGTAGACCCAAAACACAGAGGTCAAAAGATTGGTGAAAAATTAATCAATAAAATGAAAGAAACATCAAAGTCTAAAGGTTGGAATTTAGTGAGATGGAATACGCGAGACGATAATGTTAGAGCCAAATCTTTATATGATAAAGTTTCAGAAAAAACAAATTGGGTTGTGTACGAACTAAAATGAAAAAACTTTTAGGGATCATGGTTCTGGGTTTGTTGTTAATAACTCCATCTCAGGCGGATGATAGTGTTGAAATTTATTTGCTAAACCAATTAGATGACCCAAGAGGTTTTTGTATTGATATAAAAGGTCATAAATTAAAAGCACAAATTAATAATGGACTCCAGGCACACACTTGTTATTCTTACCAAGGAGAAATTTCTCCAGACCAAGGTTTTAATTCTCTGAAATTAACTAAGAACCAATTTATTTTACCATCTTTTAACGTTTGTATGGAAGCGTCATCACTTACTCCATCAAAAAATTTAAGACTAAGAAAATGTGATCGTAACAAACTTCAAAATTTTGAATTGTCTAATAAGAATAAGATCCGCTTGATTAGTAATAGAAAATTATGTCTTACTGTTGATCAAGGGAAATCTAAGAAAGGTGGGGGGGGATCCCCAGTTCATCTAATGAGAAATTTATCACTAGAACTTTGTAGTAAATCACTAAATCCTTATCAAGCTTGGAGTGTAAGAAAATAGAAGTAAGTGTTTGTGAAGGGGCGTTCTGTTGCCAGGTGCCATGAACCTAGCTACTAGAATCCTTATATAGCAACAACATCACTTTTGCAAAGCACAGAAGTTTGAATGAAATTGTGAACTGAGTGTGAACTGATTTTATGCTAGGATCGTGGAACATGAAAAAACTTTTAGCGATCATAGTTCTGGGTTTGTCATGAAAAAATCTTTATTATATTTCTAGTTTTAATATTTAGTGGTTAATACATTTAATTAATATATAATTTTTTT